>UEXZ01000290.1_pt1 | contig 13370 bp, 9 predicted proteins | sample 4301071 | NCBI WGS metagenome assembly UEXZ01 (sample SAMEA4773183, study PRJEB27434) | metagenome | biome: 2259; feature: agricultural soil; material: soil | place: USA | collected 2014-09 | depth 0.25 m
GCACCGTGCGCCGAACGAATGGCTTCAAGCGCTATCGGCACTTGGCACCGATGAGCACAAGCCGTTTCTCGAAATTGCGCCATGGTTGATCGCGATATTTTACGAGCGAACCGGACCGGAAATAGACGGACATAAAGAAAAACGTTACTACCCGCACGAATCTACCGGAATCGCTACCGGCTTGCTGGTTGCAGCATTGCATAAAGCCGGTCTCGCCACATTGACGCATACGCCAAGTCCGATGGCGTTTCTCAATATCATATTGAACCGGCCCGAAAACGAAGTGCCTTATTTGTTGCTGGTAGTGGGACATCCGTCCGACGATTGTCGCGTACCCGATATCAGTCGAAAACCACTTTCGGATATCGTTGTTTTTATCGAATGATGTAGTGTCGGCATGATCAACGAATCAAGAAACACGGTCCGCAAATGAGTAATAAACACACCGGTTCAAAAAACGCGACTCCGCAGCTGTCGCTATTCGGTCTCGGCACGAAGCCCGATTTTGAACACAATTATTTCTTTGCCTTGTCGCCCGGCGTCGAAGTTCGTGATCGGCTTGGCGAGGTTGCCGAAGAGTTAAGGGTCGATAATTCACTCAACGGCAGCTGGATAGCCAGCGAGCGATATCACATTACTCTGCATCATCTTGGCCAGTTTCCCGACGTTCGTGCGGATTTGGTAAGCAGGGCGACCACTGCGGCAAACAAGATTCAGGCCAAATCATTCGACGTCACGCTGGATCAATTCATGAGCTTCGAAAGTAAAACGGGGAAATTCCCCTGCGTACTGACAAACAGTGTAGAGCTGACCGAGTTGCAGAAATTCTGGCTGCTGTTGAAAAACAATTTGTTTGCAGTCAGGTTAGGGCAGAACCTGTCGAATAATTTCAAACCGCATGCGACGATGCTTTACAGCAGGCAACCCATCGCCCCGAAGAATTTAGTCAAGCCCATTCACTGGCGCGTCAAAGACTTTGTATTGATAGAGAGTCTGGTCGGCAAGTCGGAACATATCGAATTGGGCCGCTGGCCTTTGTCGGATTAAGACCGTAATCCAGGAGTTCGCATGACGCACGATCGAAACCCGCAAGCCGAGCAAATGGGTGATGAGTCCATGGTTCGCAACCTGGCTTATCAAGCCGATGCTATCTGGCCGCAGGAAAAACCGCTGTTCGATCGCTACTCCCTATCTGGCGAAATAAAAATCCTCGACGTTGGTTGCGGAACGGGCGAGATAACCCGTCGTTTGGCCGCGTATTACCCGAAAGCTACCTTGATCGGAATGGATATTCTTGAATCGAATCTGGTGTTTGCCAGGCGAGATAGCGAGGAGTTTTCAGAGCGGGTTTCCTACGAGCAAGGCGATGCCTTCGCTTTGCGTTTCGAAGCTGCCAGCGTTGATTTAATCGTCTGCCGCCATATGTCGCAGGCCGTGCCGGACTTTCCACTTGTGTTGGCGGAATTCACCCGTGTGCTGAAGCCGGGTGGCGTCCTGCATTTATTGTCGGAAGATTACGGCATGCTGCATTTTCCGGTCGGTCGATTGGATCCCGATCGCTTCTGGAATGAAAATGCCGTCAAGTTCTTAAGCAGCATTGGATGCGATGGCCGGATTGGCCGGCATTCACCAGCGCTGCTGGAAGATGCCGGCTATCAAGACATCACGATGGATTACATCACCGTCGACACTTTGCGGGTACCGCGCACCACTTTTGCCGGCATTATCCGGGCCTGGCGAGATGGTTACGCAACGGTATTGGCCGAGGCGTCCAATCGCGATGTGGCTACCGTGACGGACGATATGAATGCATTGATTCATGCGATCGAAACACCGCCGAATTATGTCGTTTGGCATGTGCCGGTGATATCTGGTCGCAAGTTCCAGGAAAAAGCCGGGTTTTAGCCCGGCTTTTCTTTCGTATTGTTCAATGGTTCGGACCGTCATCACTTTGCGGCCGCGGCTTTGGTGGTTTTACAAAGCGCGTAATTTTTGACGGCGGATCAATTTTCAGAAGCTTGCCATTACTGGCATCGGTGAGCAGATAGAGTCCGCCATCCGGACCGGCGCTTATGGCGCGAATGCGATAGCCAAGTTCGCCAAGCAAACGTTCTTCCTTGACGATGCTATTGCCATTTATTTCAAGCCGGACCAATTGTTGCGCTGCCAAGCCACCGACAAAAAGGTTGCCGTACCAAGCGCTATTCTTGTTCTTGTTATAGAACGCCATTCCGCTAGTCGCGATGGAGGGAACCCAATAATGAATTGGCTGTTCCATGCCCGGTGCACTGTTGCCGGTGGATTCAGGGATTGGTTGGCCGTCGTAATTAATGCCATAGGTGATGATCGGCCAACCATAATTCTTGCCTGCCTGTGGAATATTGATTTCGTCGCCGCCCATCGGGCCATGTTCGTTAACCCATAACTTTCCGTCCCAAGGATTCAGCGTCGCACCCTGTGGATTGCGATGGCCGTATGACCAGATTTCCGGTTTGACGTTGGCTTGTCCGACGAATGGATTGTCGGCGGGGATGCTGCCATCGGGCCAAATGCGAATGACTTTGCCTTGGTGATGGTCGAGATATTGGGATGTAATGCGATTATTGTTTTCACCAAGCGTGACGAATAAATAGCCTGCGTTATCAAACACCAAGCGCGAGCCGAAATGATTGCCGGTGCTCAACTTCGGCATTTGGCGAAACAGCACCTGGGTATTTTCGAGGGCATTGCCATTCAATTTGCCACGCATGACAGCTGTGCCGGCTACTCCTCCGGTACCGGCCTCGGCATAAGTCAGGTAAATCAATTGGTTTTGGGCGAAATTGGGATCGATTGCCACATCCAGCAATCCGCCCTGGCCCTGGTTGTAAACAGAAGGTGTGCCCGTAACGGGATTGGATATCTGCCCCTGCGAATAAATCCTCAAGCGCCCGGGTCGCTCGGTGATTAATAGCCGGCCATCGGGCAGAAATGCCAGACCCCATGGGTTTACCAGATTGTTGACCACGGTGGTAACGCGAAATGTGCCTGATGAGCTCGGGCTATAGACCACTTCCTGCGTATTTGCGGTATTGCAGGCAACCATGAATAAAGCAAAAAACAAGCTCAATCGAAGCATGACGACACTCCACATGGCTGGGCGGTTCAATGTACTCCGCTGAACATTAACGTTGCGTAGATAAAAACGTTAAATGGTCGAATGCGTCAGGCCGCTTTCTTCTTCGTGGTTTTCTTCTTGGCACTCTTTTTCTTTGGTGCCGAACGGCTGAGCGATTTTTCCGGTTGTTTCGGTGCTTGATCGCCAATGACCGATTTCACGGGACAGACGAGATAGATCGGGCATTTTCTGCATCCGACAGCTATGGCAATGGGACAAATTGTCACGGACATGGTTGTTCTCACTGACTAGATTTATGGTTACAGACAGGACTGGGCAGTCCTTGAAACCTGTTCTCTAGCTTATAGCATCTTTAGTTGAAAAATTAGCGATAGAATGCCGATGACAAAACGGTTATTTCACGTGGCGGGGACCCATGATGAGCAAGAATGCCGAATTACAGCGGCGTCGGGATGACGCTGTTGCCCGTGGTGTTGGCCATGCCACCCAGCGTTACGCAGTACGCGCCCTGAATGCAGAAATTTGGGATGCCGATGGCAAGCGTTATATCGATTTTGCCGGTGGCATTGGCGTGCTCAATACCGGGCATCGACACCCTAAAGTGCTGGCCGCCATTCAAAAACAGCTGGATGCATTTATTCACAGTTGCGTTCAGGTGATGCCGTACGAACCCTATGTTGAACTGGCGGAAAAGTTGAATGCAAAAGCTCCTATCCGGGGCAAGGCAAAATCATTTTTCGTCAGCACCGGTGCCGAAGCGGTGGAAAATGCCGTAAAGATTGCCCGCTTTTTTACGAAGCGGCCGGGAATCATTGCATTCTCTGGCGGCTTTCACGGCCGGACCATGTTGGGCATGGCATTGACTGGCAAAGTAGTGCCGTACAAAACCGGTTTTGGACCTTTTCCGGCCGATATATATCACGCACGTTTTCCGCATGCGTATCACGGTGTTTCAGTGCAAGACGCACTGGACGATATCGCGCATCTGTTCAAATACGATATTGAAGCTGTTCGCGTCGCCGCATTCATTATCGAGCCCGTGCAAGGCGAGGGTGGTTTTACCGTTGCGCCGCCGGAATTTATGTCGGCACTCAGAAAGCTTTGCGATGAACACGGGATTCTGTTGATCGCCGATGAAGTGCAAAGTGGTTTTGCACGCACCGGAAAAATGTTTGCGATGGAACATTACGACGTTCATGCCGACATCATCACGGTCGCCAAATCGATTGGCGGCGGTTTGCCATTGGCGGGTGTGGTAGGTCGTGCCGATGTCATGGATGCACCGGCAGCAGGCGGCTTGGGCGGGACCTACGGCGGCAACCCGGTGGCTTGTGCGGCCGCATTAGCGGTATTCGATGCGATCGAAACGGAAAACCTGTTGCAGCGCTCGCAGCAACTTGGCGAGAAAATTCGTGGTTTTGTCGCCGGACTGCAAAAAGATGCCAGTTTGGGTATCGGTGAGATCCGTGGGCTGGGCAGCATGATCGCCTTCGAAATGATTCATCCGGGGAGTACCAATAAGCCGGATCCCGACGCGACCAAGGCGCTCACGACTCGAGCGGTCGATTTTGGCCTGATTCTGCTGTCTTGCGGCGTGTATGCCAACACGATTCGGGTGCTGGTGCCGTTGACGGTCGAAGACGGGATTTTGGACGAAGCGCTAGGCTTGTTGGAGAGCGCTTTGAGGGCCGTACGAGCCGCAAAATAGCTGCCCGGAAACGCTTGTAACACAAAAATCGGATATGTCTGATTTTTAAAGCTTTTGCCCTATTTTTATAGCATCCAGCCCTAGGCACTCGTTACAATACGCGTCTTGTCCCACCTGACCGATATTATGAGCGCCCAAATCGCCCCGACCGCGTCCCAATCCGCCATTACCGCTGCCTCCAGCGTTGGCCTGAGCGGCAATGCCGCCAAACAAATCGAAGCTTTTACCGCTGCGTTTTACGCGCGATTACCAGAAGAAGAATTGGCTCTGCGCGATGCGCAGGACTGGGCCAATATCGCACGCAGCAGCTTTGAATTTATTCAGCAGCGCCAAGCCGGTGTCGCCAAAATCCGCGTGTTCAATCCGCAGCAAGCCGGCGATGGTTTTGAAAGCAGCCATACCGCCGTTCACATCGTCAATGACGACATGCCGTTTTTGGTCGATTCGGTCAGCATGGTGTTGACCAATTTTGCCTGCTCGCTTCACACACTGGTGCATCCGGTCATGTCGGTTTCCCGTGACGCCAACGGCAAATTGACTGCAATCGATTCCGGTGCAAAAGAATCATTGATCTATCTTGAAATAGATCGCCAGGCAAATGCCGAAGATATGGAAAAAATCCGCGTTGCGATCGCCGAAGCTTTGAGCGATGTGCGTGAATCGGTATCCGACTGGCAAATCATGCGCGACAAAATGAACGCGATTGCGGATGAAATGGCAACGCGTCCGATGCCTGCGACTGCAAGCCAGCGTTCGGAAGCGCAGGATTTCCTGCGTTGGGCTGCAGACAACCACTTCACTTTTCTCGGCTATCGCGAATACGAAGTTTCCACCATCAATAACCAACGCATGCTGGCAGCCATCAAGGGCAGTGGCCTTGGCTTCATGCGCGGCAAAGACGACGATGTAAAACCGCGTCCATTGGCCGGTTTGGCCGCCGCCGATTTACCTGCCGGTGCCACAATGGAACCGCTGGTCCTGACCAAAACCAATGCACGTTCGACCGTGCATCGCGCCGGTTACATGGATTACATCGGCGTACTGGTATTCGACGAAAACGGCACGGCTATTCGTGAACAACGCTTCCTTGGTTTATATACCTCAAGCGCCTACAAGCGCCGCCCCTGGGAAATTCCGTTGGTACGCCAACGTCACGAAGCAGTGATGGAAGCGTCAGGCCTCGGCGAAAACAGCCATAGTGGAAAAGCACTGCGTCATATTCTGGAAACCTTGCCGCGAGACGAATTATTCCAGGCAGGCAAAGAGGAGTTGACCCGCACCTGTATGGGCATCCTGGCTTTGCAGGAACGCGTGCGTCCGAAATTATTCCTGCGTCGCGACCCGTTTGGTCGTTTCTTCTCTGCGCTGGTCTATATTCCGCGCGATCGTTTCAGCACCGATGTGCGTGAACGCATCGAAGCATTGTTCATGCGCGAACTGAAAGGCGAACGTCTCGACACCAATATTCAAATCGGTGAATCGGCACTCGCACAACTGCATTTGACCATCCGTCCGAAGGGCGGCGAGAAAGTCACTGCCGATACGGTAATGCTGGAAGCCGAATTATTGCGCATCGTGCGCAACTTCCAGGACGAGCTGCGCGATGCCCTGGTGCAGCAAAGCGGTGAAGAGAAAGGTCTGAAGCTTTTCAACAAGTTCGGCCGTTCATTGCCTGCAGCTTACGTGGAATCGGTATCGCCTGTCATCGCGGCGGAAGATTTACAGCAAGCCGATTATCTGGAGAAAGATGACCAGCTGCGATTGAATCTGTATCTCGATCCGGAAGATCAAGGCATGCGTTTCAAGCTGGTTCGACTGCACCGGGAAATTGCGTTGTCCGATGCATTGCCGATGCTGGAAAACCTCGGTTTGCGTATCAACAGCGAACATCCGTATGAATTGAATCTGGATGAGGGCCGTATCGTCATACAGGATTTCGAAGTCGAACCGACTGGCGGCGCGATTGACGTCGTCAGCTCGCGTGCCCGTTTCGAACAGGCGTTCGGCGCGGTTTGGTCCGGCGAAGCCGAAAGCGACGGCTTCAATCGCCTGGTCTTGGCTGCAGGTCTGAGCTGGCGGGAAGTTGCCGTGTTGCGCGGCTATTGCAAATACCAATTGCAAACCGGCGTACCGTTCTCGCAAACCTATATGGAAGAAACGCTGGTGCGTTATCCATTGATTGCCCGTTTGCTGGTGGAATTGTTTGCCGCCCGTTTCGAGCCATGCCGCGACGATAAAGCAGACAGCGCAACCTGTAACAACTTGCACCGTAGCCTGATCGACACCGTACCGGTCGCCGAGCGCGAAAAAATCGCCACGATTCTCGAAGAAGTCGCCGCCGATCGTGCGCTTGATCGCGATGCACAATTCGATGCCTGCGACGATGCACTGGCCATCCTGCTCGAGAAAGTTGCCAGTCTCGACGAAGACCGCATCTTGCGCAGCTTCATTACGGTGATTAAAGCAACATTGCGTACCAGCTTCTATCAACTCAAGAACGGCGCTCATCGCGATTACATCAGCTTCAAATTCGATCCTGCACAAGTACCCGATTTGCCGAAGCCGCGCCCTTATCGCGAAATTTTCGTGTATTCGCCATGGGTAGAAGGCGTGCATCTGCGTTTCGGACCGGTTGCACGCGGTGGCTTGCGTTGGTCGGATCGCCGCGAAGATTTCCGCACCGAAGTGTTGGGTCTCGTGAAAGCGCAGATGGTAAAAAATACCGTGATCGTTCCGGTCGGTTCGAAAGGCGGCTTCTTCGTGAAGCGTTCGCCGGTCGGCGGCGACCGCGATGCGGTGCTGGCAGAAGGTATTGCCTGCTACAAACGCTTCATCAATGGCTTGCTCGATATCACCGACAATATCGTCGATGGAAAAATCGTGCATCCGCTCGATGTCGTTCGCCACGACAACGATGATCCGTATCTGGTGGTTGCTGCAGACAAGGGCACCGCGACGTTCTCGGATATCGCAAACGGCATTTCCGCCGAGCATGGTTTCTGGCTCGACGATGCATTTGCTTCCGGTGGCTCGGTCGGTTACGACCACAAAGGCATGGGCATCACTGCGAAAGGCGGCTGGGAATCGGTCAAGCGCCATTTCCGTGCCCTCGGCCGCGATTGCCAAACGCAGGATTTCACCTGTGTCGGCGTCGGCGATATGTCGGGCGACGTATTCGGCAATGGCATGCTGTTGTCGGAAAAAATTCGTCTACTCGCGGCATTCGATCACCGCCATATTTTCCTCGATCCGAATCCGGATTCCGCGATCTCGTTCAAGGAACGCGACCGCATGTTCAAACTGCCGCGTTCTAGCTGGGACGATTACGACAAGAGTCTGATTTCCGCTGGCGGCGGTGTTTATGCACGTGGTGCAAAAACCATTCCGCTGACGCCGGAAATCAAAGCTGCGCTTGACATCGAAACCGACAAGGATTCGATGACACCAGCCGATTTAATGAATGCGATTCTGAAAGCGCCAGTCGATCTGTTGTGGAATGGCGGTATTGGTACCTATGTCAAAGCCACTTCTGAAAGCCATGCTGATTGCGGTGATCGTGCCAATAACGCCTTGCGCGTGAACGGCAACGAACTGCGCTGCAAGATGGTGGGCGAGGGCGGCAATCTCGGCATGACCCAGCGTGGTCGCATCGAAGCGGCGCAAGCCGGCGTATTGCTCAATACCGACTTCATCGATAACTCGGCCGGTGTCGATACTTCCGATCACGAAGTGAATATCAAGATTCTACTCGGCGCCGTCGTGCAACGTGGCGACATGACAACGCCGGAGCGCAATACTCTGTTGGCCAGCATGACCGATGAAGTCGGCGATCTGGTTTTGATGGATAACTACCGCCAGAACCAGGCCATCAGCGTGATGGAAGCGATGAGCACATCGCGCCTCGGTTCGTTCGGTCACTTCATTCGTACGCTCGAATCGCAAGGCCTGCTGGATCGCGGCATCGAATTCCTGCCTAGCGATGCGGAACTGAGCGATCGCAAATCCCGTGGTCAGGGTCTGACGCGTCCGGAACTCTCGGTCTTGCTGAGTTACGACAAGATCGTGATCTTCAATGAATTGCTGGATTCCGATATTCCGGAAGATCCGTATCTGTCGAAAGAACTGCAACGTTATTTCCCGAAACCGCTGCAGGAAAAATATGCGGCCGACATGCAGAACCATCGTCTGCGTCGTGAAATCATCGCCACCATGGTGACCAACTCGATGGTCAACCGCATGGGTTCGACCTTCCTGCTGCGCATGCAGGAAGACACCGGCGAAAGCCCGGCGCAAATCGCCAAGGCTTACACGATCAGCCGCGAAGTACTGGAAGCGCGCGACTGGTGGGTCGGCATCGACAACATGGATCTGAAAGCCTCGGAAAGCGCGCAGATTTCCGCATTGACCGATGTATGGCATCTGCAACGCAATATGACCCGCTGGCTGTTGAACAAGCCGGGCGAAGCCTTGAACATCGCTGCACAGGTCGAACGCTATACGGCTCCAATGCAGGCATTGAAAGCTGCGCTGCCTCGCATACTTCCTGCCGAAAGTCGTGCAAGCCTCGAGGAAGACAAGAAAGCCTGGATGAAGCAGGGCTTCTCGTCCGAAATGGCTTCCGATTTTGCCAAGTTGCCGTATCTGACCTATGCACTCGACATTATTGAAGTCGCACTTGAACGCAAAACCGAGGTTGCATTGGTGGGCGAGGCCTACTTCGCATTGTCGGATGCACTGCACACCAAGTGGCTGATGGACAACGTCGAAACCTTGCCGGTCGAAGGACGTTGGCACGCCCAGGCACGCGGTGTATTGCGTGACGAGTTGCAGGCTCAGCAGCGCGCACTGGTCGGTATCGTGTTGTCGCAGGCATCGAGCAATAAATCCGCCGAAGCTCTCGTCAACGAATGGTTGTCGCGTGATGACGCAACCCTGAAATACACGCTGAGCATGTTCGCGGATATGCGCAACTTGCGCAGCATGGATTTCGCGACCTTGTCGGTTGCGGTCCGTCGCCTTGCACAAATTGCTTCGGCCAGTGCACGGGCTGCGTAACGGATGATGCATGAGGTGATGTTCATCGAACATCACCTCGGCGGAAATTTAAGCTAAGCTTTAGCGAAACGGAGTCCGCAGTGCCAATACCCGCTAATCCACGCATCGCTTTCTTAGCCAGTCCAACCGCCGATGCCCAGGCGGCGCTTGCGCAGTTGCTCGCGACTCACCGGCAACACACACCGGACGATGCCGATGTGATCTGTGCGCTCGGTGGCGATGGTTTCATGCTGCAGACTTTGCATAAGCACGGCGCACGTGGCTTGCCGGTATTCGGCATGAAGTTGGGTACGGTTGGTTTCCTGATGAATCAGCATCATTCCGAAGATTTGTTGTCCCGCTTGCAAGCGGCTGAACCGGCTGTACTTCGTCCGCTTGAAATGATCGCGACTACCGAGGCCGGTGGCGTGTTCGAATCACTCGCATACAACGAAGTCTCATTGCTGCGTCAGACACGTCAAACCGCGCATCTGCGAATCCATTTAAACGGCCAGGTTCGCCTGGATGAGCTGGTATGCGACGGTGCTCTGGTTGCCACACCTGCCGGTAGCACGGCGTACAACTATTCCGCCCATGGCCCGATTCTGCCGTTGGGCTCATCGGTGATTGCATTGACCCCGATTGCCGCGTTTAGGCCGCGCCGATGGCGTGGGGCAATCCTGAGTGCCGAAACCAAGATCAAGCTGGAAGTGCTCGATTCCTACAAGCGTCCAGTCAGCGTGACTGCGGATTCGCACGAAATTCGCGATGTCGTTGAAGTCACCATTAGCGAATCGCGCACACGGACCGTGACCATGTTGTTTGATCCGGAACACAATCTGGAAGAGCGGATTTTGAACGAGCAATTTGTTACCTGATGGCTGCCGTCGCAGCCCATGAGAATAAAATCCGCTAAGCTGTCGCCATGAGTGAATTACCTCCAAATTCGAACAACAAACTGGTCGTCGCCATTTCTTCCCGGGCCTTGTTCGACCTGGAAGAAAGCCATGCATTATTCGAACGCGAAGGCTTGCAGGTCTACCAGCAATTTCAGCGTGATCGCGAAGACGATCCCCTGGAACCCGGCATCGCTTTTCCGCTGGTCAAAAAACTTCTGGCATTGAATCAGCACGGCAATCCAAAATTGCCTAAAGTCGAAGTGATTTTACTTTCACGGAATTCGTCCGATACCGGTCTGCGTATTTTCAATTCAATCGAACTTTATGGTCTGGAAATCGTGCGCGCGGCGTTTACCAACGGCACGCCGCCGTTTCCGTACATCCAGCCGTTCGGTGCGCAATTATTTTTATCCACCCATGTGGAAGATGTCAGGAACGCCTTGGCTGCCGGTGTTGCCGCAGCGACCATTCTTCCTTCGAAAGCGCCGGATATTACGCACGACCAATTACGCATCGCATTCGATGGTGACGCTGTGATCTTTGGTGACGAATCCGAACGTATTTCGCAGGAGCAGGGTATGGAAGCCTTCGCGCGTAATGAACGCGAGCAGGCACAGACGCCGCTGAGCGGCGGCCCGTTTCGCGGTTTCCTGTCTGCCTTGCACGAAATCCAGTCGGCATTTCCGCCGGAACTGTCGCCGATCCGTACTGCACTCGTTACCGCCCGTTCCGCGCCGGCCCATAAACGCGTGATCCTGACGCTACGGCAGTGGGGAGTACGGCTGGACGAGGCACTGTTTCTCGGCGGACGCGAAAAGGGGCCATTCCTGCAAGCGTTCGGCGCCGATATTTTTTTCGATGATTCGCATCATAATGTCGAAAGCGCGAGACAACATGTCGCGACCGGTCACGTGCCGCATGGAGTAAGCAATGCCGGAAAATAAACTGCTTCGAATTCTGCTCGTTTGCATAGCCTGTGCTGCACTTGCTGCCTGCAAAAAAGACGAACAGGCCAATGTTGCCAGCTTCAGCAAAAAGGCCGACCCGCTGGCGATGGAATCCGAGCTGCATATTTTGGCATTGAATGGCCGAATTGAATCCGGAAAAAATAATCCCGAAATTGACTGGGTAACACCGTTTGAAAACGCCACAGGATGCAAAGTGAAGGCAACCCTGCATCAGGACATCGATGCAATCGCCGCCAATCTTGAGAGGGAAAATTACGATTTGGTGATTTCCGCCGAGCTGGACTGGCCGCCCGATTTCGTCCAGCCGATCGATACCACACGATTACACTCATTCAAGGAATTGGACAAACGCTTTCTCGCAAGTGTCGATGTAAAACAGATACTTGCATTGCCATTCCAGTGGCAGTTGCAAAAACCGGTCGCGCCGGAAACGGAATTTATCCCGTATGTCGAAAATACCCACTTGCTTGCGAAAGCCAAAAATCCCAACTGCGCCTATGCCTGGATGCAGTGGTCGTTATCGCCGAAAGTCCAGGCCGATATTGCCGCATCGCTTGGTACGATTCCGGTAGTTCCTGCAGCTTGCATCGGCAATGAAGCGCTTGGGGACGATGCCTGCAAACAGCGGATGAGTGAAACGATCGAGATTGTTTCCGACGAAGTTCCTGCAACGGAAGAACCTGCAGAATCCAAAACGCCTTAAGTTTCGCGGGGTCGGAAAATCACCGGTAGACGGTGTTTTTTATTTCCGAATTGATTTATTTGTCTCTGTGCGACACAAACAAAACGCAGGCGAGCAGGGATACCGCCGAGCATGCCATAAACGCTGCTTCGCCTTTGCCGATATCCCACATCCACGATGCCAGCACTGCGCCCAGTACGCCGCCAATGCCCGAGCTGAAACCGTACATCAAGCTTTGGCCGGCTTTCAGTAAATGGCCCGGAAAGAAACGACCCATCGAATGCATGCAGCAAGCATGGAATACCGCGAAGCCGAATGCGTGCGTCGTTTGTGCGATCAGCATGATTGCGAAGTGTTCGGCGTAGAACGCCGTCACCGCCCAGCGAACCGTGGTGATCAGCAAACAGAAAATCATCAGGCGATATGCGCCAAATCGCGAAATCAATTTGGGCGCTTGCCAGAACATCGCGATTTCGATCAGTACGCCTGCGCCCCACAAAATGCCGATATGGGCACCGTCATGACCGTTAGCTTGCAGATGCAGCGTATAAAAAACGTAGAACGCGCCGAAGCCAAGCTGCGCCAATAACACCACGAACAGGAAATGCGGCACTCCGGGGCGACGCCATAATTCGACGAAGCGCACGCCGGCTTTTTCAAGCGCAGGTGCGGGGTCGAAACGGTGTGGCCAGGCTGACAAGACTGTCGCGATAAATAGCGGCAATGACAGCCACGGGAATGTCGTATTGCCAAAATGGTCGAGCAATTTTCCGTAGCTGGCCGCCACGATCAAAAAACCGACCGAACCCCAGACCCGTATGCGACCGTATTGGTGCGTGTCTTTGCCGAGCGCCACCAGGGTCATTGCTTCGAATTGCGGCATCACCGCGTTGTAGAAAAAACCGAACAGCCCCATCACGATGAACAATTGCAGCGTCGTTTTGGTAAGCGTGAAGCCGGC
>UEXZ01000042.1_pt1 | contig 13164 bp, 18 predicted proteins | sample 4301071 | NCBI WGS metagenome assembly UEXZ01 (sample SAMEA4773183, study PRJEB27434) | metagenome | biome: 2259; feature: agricultural soil; material: soil | place: USA | collected 2014-09 | depth 0.25 m
CCGTCGATCACTCGATGAAGTGCGACGCGATCTGGTACAGGAGCATTTGGCGCGTGGCTTGTCGGTCACCGAGACCGCCTATCTACTTGGTTTTTCGGAACCCTCAGCACTTCAACATGCCTGCAAGCGCTGGTTCAAACAATCGGCGGGGGAAGTTCGGCAACACGCCAAATCGCGCTAATTTGGTGCTGGGTGCCGATATTGATTTTTAATGCTTGTCTGAAAAACGATTGATCCGGTCAATCACGACGACGCATTAGCGTTCGCCATGCCGCAACCACAAGTCGGCCTGTGCTTCGTCGGCGAATACGCGCGCTTCGAAACCTGCCTCTCGCGCATAGATTTCGCAATGCTCGATCAACTGCAGGCCATGCGGTTTGACGTGGGCGATCAGTGTCGATTCCAGGCCCTGATCTTGCATGGCCGCCACCAATGATTTCCATTGCTCGGCCGACAAGGGGGCGCCACGCATTTTATCGATCAGCAGCAAACCCTTTGGATGGCGAGCCTGTACTTCGGCGATGATCGCGCGCCAATAGGCCACCGTGTTTTCGTAAGTTGCCTCGCCGTGAACTTCGACGCGAATGCCGGCCGGGTGTGATGTCACGTGCATGGAGTAAGTATCGGCTTGTGTCATGTGGGGGGCTCATGAGGACCGTGGTAAACATTCTATTCCAAATTGGCTTGGCTGATTCAATACGCCAACCGGACAAGGCCCGTACGCAGACCTGATGACTTACAATACGCGTAATTGTTCGGGAATGCCGACGAAATCATTCGCCAATGACACGGCAGGGAGTGTTTTCCGCGGATTACCGTCGCGATAACATCAAGGAATACAGTGTGCGTAAAATCTTGTTGCTGGTACTTCTGGCCGTTTTGATTTCCTGCAAGCAGGGAAATGAAACTCCGGCCACGAAAACCGACGAAGTCCAGGCAATCTACGATAGCGCCAGGGAAATGCAGTCGGCCGAGCAGGCTAGATACAAGAACGACCCGGCGCTGAAAGACTATTTCGAATATTACCGGCAAGCGAATTACGCCGCAGCTTTCAAGAGTGTCGAAGCAGGCGCGCTGGACGGCAATTCGCAGGCGCAGGTTGAAATCGCCTCGCTTTACATGAAGGGACAAGGCGTCCCGGTGAATATCAATAACGCAATCTTCTGGCTTGCCAAGTCGCACGAGCAAGGCAATGTGATGGCTAGTGCGGCCTTGGGCGAAATTTATTTTTCGGCGAACCAGGGTCATCAGGACTTTGAAAAAGCCTATACGCATTACCGGATTTGCGCGATGCGATTGATGCTTCCCTGCGTTGTTCCATACGCAATGTTGCACGTCACCCATGGCAGTGATCATTACGACCCGGTCGAGGCGTCGGCATGGCTGGAAATTGGAGTCGATCTGAATGCTGCCGGTGCGGCGAAGCATCGCGATGTCCTGTTACCCCAGCTAAACGAAGAACAAGTCGAAGCAATACAAGCGGCGAAACTTGAACTGCTCGCATCGATAGCCAAAGAATTGAAACACGAAACCCCTGCAAAGTAGGATTGTCGGTAGGACGGGTTCTACGCCTGATTTACATTCGCAGGTGCATACGCTAGCTTGCCGGTAGCGATGTCGTTCAACACCCGCAATCGTGGAGAGCAATCATGAAAACCGCTTCGATAGTTCATACCGGTATGTTGGCGCTAACCTTGTTTGCCTCAGCCGTCGGTTATGCAGGATCGACAGGAAATCTCGATACGCGCCAGGTGAAAGCGATCAGGGATCAGGTGACAGTCGGCCTTGATATGGCTGCATACGCCAAGCTCAGTGTTTCCGAAATGTATATCAGCACCGGCAAGTGGCCAAACAATAACGACGAAGCCAAAGCCTTACCGATTTTCGATACGGAATTCGAGGTTGTCGTCGGCAATGGCGGCGTGATTATCGTTACCTATTTGATCCCTGCCCAGATAGCCGGCAAAACCCTGATGCTGACACCTTCAGCGGGAGAAAAAGGTACGGTCAACTGGTATGCAAAAGTGCCGACATCCCGGCGTTATATCTGCCGAAAAGATGCCAGTGAAGCAATCGGCTATCTGAAACCCATGGCCCCGGCGCATGCGCCGGGCCAGCTCTCGATTTATCATTGAAGTTCCTTGCCGGCCAGCCTGATCTTGGCGGCTTTATACCAGCAAAAAACCCATATACCGAGGCGAACATTTGCTCCGCAGGAAAAACGCGCTTGACATACTGTGCAACACACAGTACTGTGCGCTCCATGGTAGATATAGACGCTTTCGGAAAACTGGAACTCGAGCTGCGGCGTGGCGTGGTGGTGCTGGCCACGCTCTCGCAACTGCGCGCCCCGCGTTACGGGTATGAACTGAGGCAGGCCTTGGCAGACAAGGGAATGCCGATCGAAGAAGGCACGCTGTATCCATTGTTGCGCCGGCTGGAAGCGCAGGGTTTGCTCCAGAGCGAATGGAAGCTCGAGGGTGGTTCGCAGCGGCGTTATTACTCGTTGAATGCGGATGGCAGGAAATTGTTGAAGAAGCTCAACGAGTCCTGGCAGGGAATGAATGAAGCAATGCACAAATTGTTGAAAGAGGACTGATGATGAATATGACCGTGAATGATGTAATCGAATCCTATATCACCGATGTAGCGGTGAAGTTGCCGCGCAAACAACGCAACGATGTGGCGTTTGAATTGCGTGCACTGATCAACGAGGGATTGCAGGATAAGGCCGAAGAAAACGGTCGCCCTGTCGATGTCAAGATGGCGATCGAGTTTTGCCGCGCTTTTGGTCGACCCGAAGATGTGGCCGCTCGTTATCGCCCGACTTTGACCATTATCGATCCTGCTGATGGTCATGCTTTCATGCGAGCAAGCATCATTGGCATGGTGATTCTCGCTTGCCTGCTTTTATTGAAAACGTTTTCGCATCCCAACGAGCCTTCGGTGGCATTCCTGTCGATCCTGGGTCATTGGTGGGCACAAACGGTGAATGCATCGATTTGGTGGCTGGGTCTATTGGTTGCCGGTTTTTGGATGGCTTCGTCGAGCCGTCGCCGCTCGCCGCAAACCTCGCAATGGAAACCGAGCGCGAGTAATCGAATAGTCGGTGGTCGCACGGGCTTGGCATTCGGCGTGATCGGCATCCTGTTTGGGGCTTTCATTCTGTTAGAACCAACCCGGATACTGGATTTCTTTTGGAATGGCCAGGCAGCGCCCGCAGCGTACGCAGCACTAACCTACACCGACACGTTTCTCGGACGCCAGGCGCCGATACTGTTTGCGTTAATCCTGTTGAACGTGCCGATCCTGGTCTTCGTGATCGTAAAAGGTCGCTGGCCTGCCGGCATGCGTCGTTTCGAAACCGTAATGGGTCTGATCAACTGCGCGGTGATGGTGTGGGCCGTGCTGGATGGTCCGATGTTGATGACGTCGGTGAGCGATCGCATCGCGAAATTCTTCATGCTGTTTATCGTGACGATCATATTGATCGATCTCGGCGTCAAGCTGCTTCGCCGCGTCAAACCGGCTCCGGATAAACAGCTTCACGCTTCGCAATAACGATGAAAAATGCAATCTCGTTCGACGTGGTAAGTGGTGCAAATCGTCAGGCGCGTTCGTCCTTGTGTGACTCCATCACGACATAGGTCGTGATGGAATTCACTTGCGGCAAGATGCCGAGCACTTCGGTATGAAAATGTTTGTAGGCGGCAAGATCGGTGGCTTCCACGCGCAAGATGTATTCAATCGCACCGGTAACGTTATGGCATTCGCGAACTTCGGGCGAACGCGCGATAGCGATTTCAAAATCTTCCTGGGCTTGCTTGGTGTGATGCGACAGGCCAACAGTGACATAGGCGACGAAGCCAACGCCCATCGCCTTGCGATCCAGCACGGCGCGATAACCACTGATGACGCCGCTGCGTTCCAATTCCTGCACGCGTCGCAGGCAGGCCGAAGGCGACAATCCAACGCGCTCGGCGAGCTCGAGATTCGATACGCGACCATTGTTGGAAAGCTCTCGCAATATCTTTTTGTTTATGGCATCGAAATCGGTCATATATTCCATTTATGCGTATGAGTGCGCCGAAATTTGCAATCTAATTCGGCAATAACTGCAATATTATTGCGCCTATGGAAAAAGAAATGCTAGTCGCCTTGTTTGCCTTTGCGCTGGTCTCGTCGATCACGCCGGGACCGAATAATCTGATGCTGATGGCATCAGGGGCCAATTTCGGTTTTCGACGAACCGTGCCGCATATGCTGGGCGTCGGCATTGGCTTCGTTTTCATGATCGTGATGGTCGGCATTGGTCTGGTCGGCCTGTTCGATCTTTGGCCGCCGGCTTATACCGTACTGAAAGTGGTGAGCGTCGTGTATATGTTGTGGTTGGCATGGAAGATCGCGAATGCCAGCGCGCCGCAAACAGATCAGGTAAATCAGCAGCCTTTCGGTTTTTTGCAGGCGGCCTTGTTTCAGTGGGTGAATCCGAAAGCTTGGACGATGGCGCTGACCGCAGTCACGGTGTATGCGCCGGATCGAAATATCGGCGCGGTGCTTTGGGTAGCGGCCATTTTCGGGCTGGTCAATCTACCCTCGGTCAGCAGCTGGGCCTTGCTGGGTCAGGGCATGCGACGCTGGTTATCAAGTCCGCGCCGTCTGCGCGCATTCAACTGGAGCATGGCGGCACTGCTGGTGGCGTCGCTCGCGATGGTGCTCTGAAAGAATCGGTATCGGCTTGCCTAGCGAAATATCCAAATCCCCTATCGAGCCGGCAAAAAATATTTGCCACTACGCCGTTGCAGTACGCATGTGAAAAATGAATATTTTTGCCGTCACCATTGCAAAATACGCGAACGTATAAAAACACAATGTGCATTGTGCATGCCTGTCATGAACAACAATAATTTAATTATTAGTTCAGAGAAAAAACGATCGCGCAAAGCCATGAAATTGGCGTCTCTCAGAAGAAATATTTTTCGATGAAATATTTTATTTCGTAAATGAATGTCAGTATGAATGGCATGGCATTTGCTTCGTTTTTAGGGCGAATCGAACATTCGCATCCCCCCAAAGACAAGGAGTATTGCAATGACTCATCGACCTGGACATCACGACGGTGATCGTTTTTCGCGGAAACAGCAACTCACCGGCAATCGTCCTAGAAATGAAAACAACAGACAGTATCAGCAGCATCAACAATATCAAGATTGGGATCAGGACCACACGCGTCGTTCCAATCCCGAACGCCAGACCGCAAGCAGCTATGACGAAGAAACCAGTAGAAATTTTGGGCCGTCCTACGGCACCAGCGATTATTACAGTCGTAATGTAGATTCGGAGCGCGGCCTGTACACAGGCGATCCGAATTACATTCCGCGTGAGTATTCTGCTCCGCGCTATTTTCAATCGCGGGAACAGGAGCCGTATTTTCCGCGCTCCGAATATTTCGGCAGCTCGCAAGATTACGTTCCTTCGCAATATTATGGTCCGTCGCAATCTTACGGACGTCCGCAGGATTATCGTTTTTCCAATCAAGGCAATCGTCTCAATGAAGATTGGTCGGGCCATGGTTATGGCGATCAAAACTATCGAGGATATGCTTCCCGGTATCCGGAGGCCTCAAGCTACTATGGTGAGCCGGGTCGCCAGGATTACGGCCTGCACAAGGAATATCTGACGCGTTCGCAAGGAGATTATTTCAGCCAGCCATATACATCCGAAAAAGGCCGATATGAGATGGGTTTTCGCGGTAAAGGTCCAAAAGGCTATATGCGTTCCGACGATCGATTGGCAGAAGACATCAGCGAACGCTTGATGGACGATTACTATATCGACGCCAGCGACATCGAAGTCCAGAGCAAGGACGGCGTAGTCACGCTTAGCGGTACCGTGAATAACCGCCAGCTCAAGCATCGTGCGGAAGACATTGTCGAGCGCTGCAACGGTGTCAAGGACATCGATAACCGCCTGAAGATTAAAAATCCGTCACCAGCCGAGCAACGCATGGGTTCGGTATCGCAGACCGCACCTGGTTCGCAAAGCAACAAAAAACAATAAGTCGTTTTGCAAATGGCGATTTAAACGCCCGGCCTGGCCGGGCGTTTTTTGTCCAACGACATATTTGCCGTAACAGGCAATGACCAATAAGGCCTCGCGCGACACGTTCTGGACCATCTGCGGCGAGGCGAAGCGGCACGGCACGGACGCCGGCATCGCCGGAGATGGACAAATTTCTACGGCCGGATACCCAGAGGTTTCAACTTGCCGGCAAGAGCCTGTAAGCGGTTTTAACGCGCTCATTGCATACAGGCACCGAGGTGCGGCAACATGGCGCCATGACCCGTTTCGACAAGAGGCGATACCCGCGCCACCGCGTGAATCTGCATGCGGTCGTGGCGCATCATGCGCCTGCCACTGCGGTGATCGATCTTTCCGAGGGCGGCGCTGCACTGGAATGGAATTTACCCGACGATATTTCGGTGGGTTCCAAAGTTCGTTTACGCTTTCTGCTGACCGCCAATCAGAGTCTCGAGATCGAAGGCCGCATCATGCGTATTGCCGACGGTCGTGCCGGCGTCGAGTTCCTTGCCGAGCAACAGAATCTGGTTCGCCAGCTGTTGGCCGAAGTACGGTCGGCCGATACCGATTGAAATTGTTGCATCGGATATTTGCTCAACGCTTTTTACCGCCGCCATCTTGTTTGTTGACCGTCGCCCAGGCTCTTTTTTGGGCCGTCTTTTTGGAAACGCCTTTTTCTTCGTAGCCTTGTTCGATATGACGGGCTTGGCGTTTTTGTTTACTGGTGTATTTTGATTTGTCGCCGACAGGCATGGTGGTCTCCTGTGTGTATTGCCGGATTTTTCTAGTGATTGCAACCGGTCTCAATCTTCATCGTCGTACGCATCCTGCAATTTCTGTATGTCCAGTTTGACCATCTGCATCATCGCATCGGTCACGCGTTTCGCCTTGCTGCGATCGGGGTCTGCCATCATCTGCGGCAATATCGTCGGAACTATCTGCCAGCAAAGACCATAGCGATCTTTCAACCAGCCACATTGCTCGCTCGTGCCCCCATTTGCGAGCAAGGCGTTCCAGTAGCGATCGATCTCGGGCTGGGTTTCGCAATTCACCACGAACGATACGGCATGGTTGAAGTGATCGAGCGGACCGGCGCTCATCGCGGTGAAATGTTGTCCAAATAATTCGAAGTCGACGACTTTCACCGAACCTGGCGGGCCGCTGGGTGATTCACTCGGCATGCTGACGACACTATTGATCCTGGAGTCGGGAAAGATCGATGCATAGAATGCGGCGGCTTCCTCGGCCTCCTTCGAATACCACAGAAATGGCGTGATTTTCTGCATATGCATTTTCCTTGTCGTTGCCTAGTTCGGCTTTTCGCCCGGAACCATCACCATCCAGCCAACGCCGAAGCGGTCGGTCAACATGCCGTAGCGCGGCGACCAGAATGTTTTTTGCAATGGCATTTTCACAGTGCCGCCGTTAGACAGGTTTTCGAATGCGCGATCGGCATCGGCTTCGGTCGGTACATTCAGCACCAATTGAAATCCGCTGAAATTCGATTGCTCATTCATGCCGTCGGAAGCCATGATCTTCGTGTCGCCGACGGTAAAAATACTGTGCATCACTTTTTCTTCGAAACCTTTCTGCAATTTTCCTTCCGGAATGGGGTCGGGGCTTTCGTTGAAGCGCATGATCGCTCCGATTTGTGCACCGATAGCGGTCTTGTAGAAATCCAGAGCCGCTTCGCATTGGCCTCCGAAAAACAAATAGGCTTCCACGGATGTATTCGACATGCTTATCTCCTTGCTGCATTCAGGGATTGACACGATTGATTGGCTGAATACTAAAACTTTCCGCGATTGCCCCTCTGTGCGAAAACGCGCATAAAAACGTTAAGCGGTGCATAAAATCGCCATTGGCCGGAAGCTGGCCAGCATCGAACCTGTATTATTGCAGTCGTCGAATAACCGCATGAATTGCTGCTTCCGACCGCCGAAAAAATCATGCCGGAAATCGAACAGCCGACGAAAGAAAAAATTCAAGCGGGAAAAATAAAAAGTCTTTCTGAGACAGTCGGTTTTGTGTGCGATGATGCCGGGCAAGGTATGGCTGCGAATTACGATCGGGGATTCTCATGACGGAATGGTTCTACGCACGCGGTGGTCAGCAACACGGCCCGGTCACTTTCGAACAACTCGTAGAACTAGCCAGAAACGGTGGCCTCGATGCGACCGGGGACAGCGTATGGACAGCATCCATGCAGGATTGGACGCCGGCCGGCCAAGTGCCCGGACTCTTCGATACGACTGCCATTCCGGGAGCTGCGCCAAGCGGTGCATCGAATCCCTATGCGGCGCCACAGAGCCATTGGAGCGATGCGGCCGCAACGGAAGGTATCGAATTGGAGGAAATTCCGCCTGGCAGTGACCCGATCGATCCGGTCGCATGTGTCAGTCGAGGCTATGAACTCTTCAAGCGGCAGTTCCTCAATTTTTTCGTAATATGGCTGGTGTATGCCGTCAGTTTGTTCGGCTTGTCGATGCTGCTTAACCTGGTCGAACAGCTTATCGGCGCCTTGTTCTCCCGCACCACGGAGTCCCCGGAAGTCTTGATGGGCATCGTGATATTTTTTGCCGTGATAGGACAGGTCGTGTTGCAGTTCGTAACGGTTTTCCTGCAGCTGGGCATAATCAGGGTGGGCTTGAACCTGGTGTCCGGAAAAGAGTTCTCGATTGGCATGCTGTTCGGTGAAGGTCCCAAAGCGCTGCGTGCTTTCGGTGCTTCGATATTATTCGGCCTGGCCATGTCGCTAGGCCTGCTGTTGCTGATCGCACCCGGGATTTATATCGCCTGTCGCTATGGCCAATACATGAAGGGAATTGTTGACCGCGACCTTGGCGTAATGGAATCGTTTTCCTATAGCGAATCGATTACTGAAAACAATCGCACCAACCTGTTTGTGTTGGGTTTGCTCTGGCTGCTGACTGGCATTGTCGGCTTCCTTCTGTGTTGTGTCGGCCTTTTCTTCGCGATGCCGCTGATCTCGTTGTCTGGAATTGTCGCGTACCGCTGGATGCAATACGGTGCACAAGCAGCGCAGGACCATCCTGGAACGGAGATTCCGATGCTCAGCAAGCTGTCGGCAACCGAGAGGTAATTGTTCACGCCATCAGATAACAATTTCGCCCTCAAGACGCATTCCGCTGCGGAATGCGTCATTTCGAATTTGTCAGCCAATCAACGTACACCACCGCCGGCATAGAGTTGTTCGCCGGTCAGCCAGTACGAATCGTTCGAGGCCAGAAACACGGCAATCGAAGCGATGTCGTTTGGTTGACCAATACGGCCCAGCGGTGTTTGTGCGACTACGCCAGTCTCGAAATCGGAGCCGATAAAACCAGCCGTGTGCGCGCCTTCGGTTTCGATCATGCCGGGGTTCAATGCATTCACGCGAATCTTGCGTGGGCCGAGCTCGCGTGACAGCACGCCGGTAATTGCATCGACCGCACCCTTGGTGCCGGTATAGACCGCGCTTGCGGGCGGCGTGATGCGGCTGACTACCGAGCCGATATTGATGATGCTGGAACCTTCACCCAAATGCTTCGCCGCTGCCTGCGTGGCCAGCAGAAGGCCGAGTACGTTGATGTTGAATTGGCGATGAAAACTTTCTTCGGTCAATGCTTCGATTGGTGCGAATTCATAGACACCGGAGTTATTGACCAGAATATCCAGCTTGCCAAATTGCTTGATGGCAGCATCGACGATGCCCTGTGCATCGGCCTGCTTTGAAACATCGCCATGCACGGCGACTGCTCTGCCGCCCGCCGCGACAATCTTGGCGACGACGGCATCGGCGCCGGCCTGGCTGGAGGCGTAATTGACGACGACCGACGCGCCTTCTGCAGCCAGCGCAGTGGCAATGGCGGCGCCAATGCCTTTGGATGCACCTGTTACGACAGCAACTTTACCTGTGAGCTTGTTCATGTTGTTTCCTAAGTGGGGGCTGAATAGGAGTTCTTAACTCCCGTAGTTCGTAACTTACGAACTATAGAACTAAATGTCAAGGGCTGATAAGATGCGGGCCATGAGACCCCTGATTCACCCTGCTATCGAAGACATCACCGTGGAAGGCATCCTGCATGCACTTTCAGACCCGGTGCGCGTGTCGATCTATGCCTCGCTGGCGGCTTCCGGTTGTTCGTCGATCTGCTCGAATTTTCTGGAAATCAGCGATCGCAGCATTCCGAAATCCACACTATCGCAACACTTCAGGGCATTGCGGGAAGCCGGCCTGGTTCGCAGTGAACGGCAGGGTGTGGAAATGTACAACAGCAGTCGCTGCAAAGAGATCGAGCAACGCTTCCCTGGATTGCTGATTGCCATCTTGAATGCGCATAACGTCCAGGCCGCCGACTTTGCACGTACGGCGAAACGCAAACAGGCAACGCGCAAGACAAAATCTGCCTGAGTTGTCGGTCACTCGGGACAGCGCCGTGAAAGAACCAGCTGCAGCCGACGGCAGATAATGCATTGTCGAGCAGCAACCCGGAACGAATGATGGGAATAAAAAACGGCCGGGCTAACCCCGGCCGTTTTGGCAGGCGAATTCACACATCGTCAATGTAAATTGCGCGATCGAGCCGAAACGGATATGGCTCCGCCGCTGCGGGGCACCCTCTCTGCGCTAGGCTCGATTAAACACGGGAAAGCGATTCTCAAAGTTCGACACGTCTATGATCTCGTTTGAGATGCCGTTTCCTGTTTTCCGGTGAGAGGGTGCCCCGCAGCGGCGCAGGCTCGTCAACGATCAGGTATTGCGCGAGACTTCTTTTACCACTGCGACGGTAGTGGAAGCGCTCGCGCTCCGTGCGACGTCGGCAAGCGACACGATGCCGACCACTTCGTCATTCGCATTGACTACCGGTATCCGGCGGATTTTGTTGATTTCCATCAACTCGCAGCAGTCTTTCAGACTGGTATCCGGCGTTACCGTAACGCAAGGAGTGCTCATGCAATCAACGGCAAATGCCTCGGCGGAATTCTGTCCGTGCGCCACGATGCGTGTGGCGATATCGCGATCGGTGATTACGCCGGCCAGTTTGCGCGTGGCGAGGTTTTCAACAACCGGAATCTGTCCGCAATCGTATTCAACCATCATGCGGGCAACTTCGGTCAAGGAGGATTTTGGCGTGCAACAAATAGGTGTTTCGGTCATTACGCTGGCAACTGTCATCATGTTCTTCCTGCAATTCGATGGCGGCCCAATGTCGCCGATCTCGTAATGACGATATTGGATCCCGCGGGTTTTCGGGTCTGTGCGAAAACACACAAAGCAAAATGAACAGCGCAAAACAATCGGTATTTTCGCGATTCAGCTCAGGAAGATATAGCTGGAACGTTCACCATCCAGCCAACGCCGAAACGATCGATCAACATGCCGTAACGCGGTGACCAGAATGTTTTTCCGAGCGGCATGGTGACATGGCCACCATCTGCAAGCGCTGCGAATACACGATCTGCTTCGTGTTCGGTCGGCACCGAAAGTGAAAGTGAAAAACCGCGGAAAGTGGATTTGTCATCGCAACCATCGGAAGCCATCAGGATGGTTTCACCGATGCGAAAACTGCTATGCATCACCTTGCTCTCAAAGCCCGGTTGCAGCACACCGGGCGGCAAGGGTTGCGGGCTTTCATCGAAGCGCATCAGCATGATCGTTTCAGCGCCAAGCGTCGAACGATAGAACTCGAGCGCTTCTTCGCAGCGTCCACCGAAGAACAGGTAGGGTTGAACCATGGTGCCCATGTTTTCTCCTTGCGATTGTTTCTGACGGAGCGAGATAACTCGCTAGATAGTACGTTACCGGTAACCTAAAGCCCAATCACAGTCGATATTTCATTGATGCTTGTCGCGTGTTTTCGGCTCGTGATCGTATATGGGAGTTTCGATAATTCCAGAAGTTCACATCTTTTTACATCTGTGCCGCGGTTGTCGCCCCGCTTTTCAGATCAATCCGGTAGCGGCCGCAGTGAAGGTATCCAGAGCAATCTGGAAAAATCCTTCTGATCGATATTCACGATACAAATGAAAAACGCTCCTTCAGGAGCGTTTTTTTGGATGTCCGAAGAAAAAATCAATCGATGCGATACACCCGCGCTTTCGGCAAATCCTCGTCGACTTGCAGAAACCAGCGGCCGGCGATGCCCGGCACGACGATGATCTCGGGTGCTGCCATCGGTTTGCGGAGTTTCATATTGCCCTTCAGCACTTTCCAGCGCTGGCCGTTTTCCAGTTCGAATACGGTATCAATGTCCCAGCCGCTGATCGTGCCTTTCAAGCGACTTTTAATCGGCTTGTCGTCCAGTCCAATGTAAGACCGCTGGTTGTCCCGGGCAGGTTGTTGCAGTTTTTCGATTTTCGCGGCTTCGGCCGTCTCTTCGCCGAGTAATTGATTCAGCCTTTTCAATTGTTCGGGAGACAAAGTATCCAGGCCGGTTTCGCGGAGTTGTTCCGCCGTTAGACGTTGCTCGATATTCACGTAGGCCTGGTCTGCCATTGCTGCGAACGTACTGAATGACAAGGCCACCAATACGGCAAGACTTGTTTTCCGGAAACTCATGATTGCTTCTCCATGGTGACGATGCCAAACAATAACGCTACAGCATACCGGTCTTTTATTTCAGTTTTGCGATGGTGGATTGCTTCGTCGGTTCGACAGATCAAATGAACCGGATTGCCTGGTTTTCCTGCCCAATATTCGCTCAGTAGGATTTGCGCGGTCGTTCGTTCGTGTCGCTTTTGAAAAAATTTCGCAACCAGGCGAGCAGACTTCTGACCAGCGCAAATCCGAGCAGGATCATCGCGATATCGAAAATCAATCCTGCGTGTATCCGCAAATCCAGTTTATGCAGCAAGGGATTGATCAACATGATTGCTTTCGCGCGAACGGCAACATAGGTATCGGCGGCAGTTTCTTTGGTGATATCCCACCAATGGATGACATTCGCGGCAAATGCATTGTCACCGCCCGAACGCAGACCCAGCCACGCGAGTACACCGATCAGCACCAGTACGCTAAGCCCGGCGATAATTTTGGGCAGCCGGGATTTTTTATGTATCTTTTGGTGCAGCAACGTGACG
>UEXZ01000276.1_pt1 | contig 12915 bp, 9 predicted proteins | sample 4301071 | NCBI WGS metagenome assembly UEXZ01 (sample SAMEA4773183, study PRJEB27434) | metagenome | biome: 2259; feature: agricultural soil; material: soil | place: USA | collected 2014-09 | depth 0.25 m
GGTATTACCATCGATCGAAATTTTGTTGTCATCCCAGAAGCAAATCAGCTTGCCCAAACCCCAGGTACCGGCAAGCGAAGCCACTTCATGCGAAATGCCTTCCATCAGGCAGCCATCACCCAGGAATACCCAGGTGAAATGATCGACGATCGAAAATTCGGGACGATTGAAGCGCTGAGCCAATAATTTTTCGGCCAGTGCAAAGCCAACCGCATTCGCCAAACCCTGGCCCAGCGGGCCAGTGGTGGTCTCTACGCCCGGAGTCTCGCTAACTTCCGGGTGACCGGCTGTTTTCGAATGTAGCTGTCGGAAGTTTTTCAGCTCGGCAAGCGGCAAGTCATAGCCGGACAGATGCAGGAGCGCGTAATGCAGCATCGAGCCATGTCCGTTCGACAGTACGAAGCGGTCACGGTTGAACCATTTCGGGTTACTCGGGTTATGGGTGTAGAAATCGTTCCAGAGCACTTCGGCGATGTCTGCCATGCCCATCGGCATGCCGGGGTGTCCGGACTTGGCGGCTTCCACGGCATCGGCCGCAAGAAAACGAATGGCATTGGCAAGATCGCGACGGGTCGGCTGGGTAATCGGCATGGGGCGGCTCATTCAGAAAAGGGCTGCCCGGGTCGTCGGGCAGCGTATTTTCTCAGAGACCGGTCAATCTGTCGCGATTGACGTGTAAAAACTTATCAGGCAGTCGCGTTTGGCGCCGAATCAGCATCCAGACCGGTTTCGCCCTGGCTGACCGCGGTCGCGATGACCAGATCGCCGGTCACGTTCAAGGTGGTACGACACATATCCAGGAAGCGGTCTACGCCGAGAATTAGGCCAATTCCTTCCACCGGTACGCCGACAATCCCAAGAATCAATGCCACCACAGGAATGGAGCCGGCCGGCACGCCCGCGGTACCTATTCCGCCCAAAATGCAAATCATGACCACGGTAAATTGCTGACCAAGACTTAAATCGACGCCAAAAAACTGGGCCAGAAACAATACTGCAACTCCTTCGAACAAGGCGGTACCGTTTTGATTGGCTGTAGCTCCAACGGTCAACACAAAACGGCTGACATGACGCGGAAGCTTCAGGTTTTCCTCGGCTACTTTTAACGAGGTCGGCAAGGTGGCATTACTGGAAGCAGTGGAAAATGCCGTCAACATCGCTTCCTGGATATTCCGGAAAAATGCCATCGGCGAAACGCCTGCAGCAAATTTCAATACCAACGGGTAAACGACAAATTGGTGTATCGACATTGCCAGCACTGCGGTACCGACAAAGGCTGCGAGTTGCTTGAGTACGCCATAACCCAGTTCGGCCGTCAGGTTGAACATCAAGCAGGCAACCGCAAACGGCGCCAGTTGAATCACCTTGTCGATCAACCACATCGCGACATCGTAGACACCCTGCACCGCCTGCTGGAATGCTTGTGCCGCCGGTGTACGCACGACGCACATAGCTATGCCAAACATCAGGGCAAAAAACATCACGCCAAGGATATCGTTCTTTGAAGCCGCTTCAACGATATTTTTCGGCACGATATTGACCAGCAATTGCATACCCGTTGCCGGTGCGGCAGCTGAATTACTGGTGACAGTGGCGGCGCGCTCGGCGGCGCCCTCCAGTAATTCGGTTCGTGTTGCCTGATCGATGCCATCACCCGGGCGAATCACATTGACCAGACCGACACCGATCAAGACGGCCAGTGAGGACACGATTACCGTATAGCCCAAAGTCCGCCAACCGATGCGACCAAGCTTGCGTAAATCACCCAATTCTGCGACGCCGAGTATGAGTGCCGAAAACAAGAGCGGGATCACCAGCATGAACAACAGGCGCAGAAAAATATCGCCGACAGGACGCGTCACCCACTCAATCAGAGTCGTCAACCACTCTTGCTCGAAGGCGTATATGTGAGCGATGACGCCGGCGAGAATGCCGACAACAAAACCAATCAGCATTTTGAGGTGCAACGGCATTTTTTTATCTGCAGGCGTTTGCATATCCATCCTCAAAGCGAAGCTACGGGTTCATCGAGCGGCTCACGATGCGGCTTGAGTTCACCGGATTTGATACGGGCGAAATACGAGTTCATTTCACGCTTGACGACCGGCGCCAGCAAATACATGCCGATCACGTTCGGCACCGCCATAAGGAAATAAATGGCATCGGAAAAGTCCACGAGCTTCTCGAAATCCATCGTGCATCCCACGACGATCAAACCTAAAAACACCAGCTTGTATATCGTCTCGACCCAGCGGTTTTCACCGAACAGATACGTGGTTGCCTTCAAGCCGTAATACGAATAGGCAATCATGGTGGCGAATGCAAACATGAATACGACTACGGCAAGCACATTCGGAAACCATGGCATTACCGTAGCGAATGCGTTCGAAGTCAATTCGACGCCACTTGTGCTTCCACCCGGACCTGCAACACCGGAAATGACGATCATCAAGGCCGTCATCGTGCACATGACGACGGTATCGATGAAGGGTTCCCAAAGCGAGACGAGTCCTTCGGTGATTGGCTCTTTCGTTTTCACTGCCGAGTGTGCAATCGCCGCAGTACCGATACCCGCTTCGTTCGAAAACGCGGCACGACGGAAACCGGTTAGCATGACGCCGATAACGCCGCCGGTAATTCCTTCGGCGGTAAATGCGCCATTGAAAATAGTGAGAATCGCTTCAGGCAACTGCTTGATATGGGCGGCAATCACCACAAAACCTGCCAGCATGAAAATCGCCGCCATGAACGGCACCAACTTATCGGTAACGCGTGCGATGCTTTTCATGCCGCCGATAATTACCAGGCCGACCAATACGGCAACTACGGAACCGAATACCGCAGCGTTACCGGCCAGAAAACTAGCTTCGCCACCGCTGATAAATTTCAATTGTTGATAAGCCGCATTCGCCTGGAACATATTGCCGGCACCGATGGCGCCGCCCACGCAAAAGATCGCAAACATCACGCCCAATATTTTCCCGACCGGTGCCAAGGCCGGATACTGCTGGGCTATGCCCTTGCTCAGGTAGTACATCGGGCCGCCCGAAACCGTACCGTCAGGATTATCGTTTCGATACATCACGCCCAATGTGCATTCGCAAAATTTCGCCGACATGCCAAGGATTCCGGCAACAATCATCCAGAACGTCGCGCCCGGACCACCGATAGCGACCGCAAGTGCGACACCGGAAATGTTCCCCAGGCCGACCGTGCCCGACAATGCTGTCGCCAATGCCTGGAAGTGACTAACTTCACCGGGGCCACGCGGATCGCTGTAGTCGCCGCGAATGATCTTGAAGCCTTGTTTGAAACCCCGCACATTAATGAAACTAAAATAAAACGTGCAGAAAAGCGACGCGATAATCAGCCAAAATAAAATCCATGGAACGCTCTGTCCGAACATGTTGATCGGATAGAAGACAAAGCTGGACACGGCATCTGCAACCGGCTTCATGGCATTCGATAATTTTTCATCAATTCCTGCAGCACTGCTCGCGCCTGCATAGAAAAATGTAAACAACGCCATAAGCGAAGTTCGTGCGGACATATTGTTGCTCCCCGTGATCTGTGCGCTGAGATTACACCAGTTTAAAGCGACGTGAATACGTCTATTGTTTTTTAGCCAACAATTCTTGCAGGGTTTGCGGCTTGCCAATCAGGTAGCCTTGTGCGTAGTCGCAACCCAAATCACGCAGCGCCTGCAGCATCGCTTCGGTCTCGATACCTTCGACCACGATATCGGCATCAATTGCCTTACCCATTGCAACGATGGCTTTAACAATCGCCATGGAACGCGGATGTTCCAGCATGCTGCGCGAGAATGCCTGGTCCACCTTCATGGTATCGAATTCCAATTTATGGAGATGCGTCAGGTGAGAATGACCAGTACCGAAATCGTCCAATGCCACTTTGATACCGTGGTCATGACAAAGTGCGATCACCTTCGCGACCATATCGTAATTCAAGGCCTGGCTTTCCGTGATTTCAACTTTCAAACTGCCTTTCGGCAAACCTGCGGCATCCACCCTTGCGACGATGCGTTCAATCAGGCCCGGGTGCGACAGCTGCCGCGCGGAAACATTTACGGCGATGAACGGTTTTGGATCCGCGCCGTTTTCGATAAAGGTTTTGACTGCCGCACATGCAGTATCAAACACATATTCACCTACGGGCACGATAAGCGCCGTTTCTTCAGCCAATGCAACAAATTCGACTGGTGAAATCTGTCCGCGCTCCGGATGGTCCCATCGGACAAGTGCCTCATAACCTGCGATTTTATTGGTTTTCACATCCAGCAATGGCTGATACCGAACATCGAGTCCTCCCGTGTTCAAAGCCTCGCGCAATTGCGATTCAAGGCGGATTTTACCGACGCCGAGCGTTTCGGAGGCGGTCACACCTTCATCCTGGATAATGCTTTTGCCCTGCATTGCCGCCAATGCTCCGCGATATCGCTTGAGCTGGCCTTCAAGCAGTGCGCGAATGATCGGATCGGTACCGGCTAATCTTTCGGAAATCTGCGTGCGATCAATCTGGAATAAAACACAATCTGTCAGTGCCTTCGCGGTCGCCGTGCGCGGTGCGTCGTCTATGACCGCCATCTCGCCGAGCAAATCGCCAGTAGACAGTTTGCTCAAAATCAGATTTTCGCCATCCCGGACAGTCGAAATTTCTATTTCGCCAGACTCAATCAAAAACGCCACGGTTGGCGCATCGCCCTCGTGGAACAGAACTTCACTGGTTTTAAGATGCACTCGTTCCATGGACTAGACCTATTATTTTGTGAAGGCAATGATGTCTATCTTACAAACAAACAGGGCCGCATATGCGGCCCTGTTTGTTATGTGACAAAGAAACCAATCAGTTACGGAATTCACGCGGAGCCACAACCTGAGTTGGCTGAATCTGCGTACGCGAAGTTTGCAATACGCGCGGGGTGATGAAGACCAGCAACTCGGCCTTTCTGTTGCTCTTGGCCTTGTTCCTGAAGAAGGTACCGAAGAACGGCAGATCACCCAGGAACGGCACTTTCTTGACGTCGTCACGATTTCTGAATTCGTACACACCACCGATGACCACCGTCTGGGCATTTTCGACCAGCACTGCAGTGTTGATCTCACGCTTTGTGAACGAAGGAACCGAACTCGTCAGTGTAGTAATTACGCCGCTAACGTCATCTTTCTTGATTGATACTGCCAGATACACGCGGCCATCTTGAGTGATGGTCGGCGTCACTTTCAACTCAAGCAGCGCTTCTTTAAAAGCTACTGTTTGGGTCGCCGTAGTACCAGTGGCCGTAGTGGTTACATAACCAATTTCCTGACCCTGCCTGATGATGGCTTCGCGCTGGTTACTGGTAATAACACGCGGATTGGATACAACTTCACCGCGTCCGTTTTCCTGCAACGCTGACAATTCGATATCTAGCGCATGTCCGGCATTCAAGATGGTGAAAGCTAAAGCTCCGGCAGGGTTAGACAAACCAAGGTTGACGTTCAGAGGCGAGAAAATAGTCGGAGTCAAAGTTGGATCAAGTGATGCATCAACTACCGAATTGACCGTACCACCAGTTCCGTCCTCACCTAACGCGCCGCCATAACCGACAACACTGCCATTTCCCGTGCGATAACCATTGATACCAAACTTGGCACCCAGTTCTTTGGCAAAGTTTTCATCAGCAACCACGATCCGAGCCTCGATCAGCACCTGATCGACTGGACGGTCAATAATGGTCAGCAATTCCTTTACTTCCGCCACGTTCTTCGGAATGTCTACCAGCAACAATGTATTGGTGCGTTTATCGAAACTCACGCTACCGCGTGGGGACAAGAATCCTTTTGATTGTTGAGCACCAGCGGCTCCGCCTGCACCGGCACCACCACCGCCACTACCGCTCTTGCTATCGTCGGTAAGCAACTTGGCGATATCTTCCGCGTTGCCATAGTTGATGGCGATATATTCTGTGATTGTTTCTGCGCGGGTTTCCAATGCAATTCGGGCATCTTCGCGAGCTTGTTCGTAAGTTGCCAATTCAGCCTGAGGACCCACCCATACGACGTTTCCATCACGGCGCTTATCAAGTGACTTCGCACGTAAAACGATGTCGAGCGCCTGATCCCATGGCACATTAATCAAGCGAAGCGTCAAATTGCCTGAAACGCTGTCAGAAGCAACAATGTTCAATCCTGATTCTTCCGCAATCAGCTGAAGCACGGTGCGTACTGGAATATCCTGGAAATTAAACGTAACAGGTTTGCCCGAATAACGCTGGCCACCTGTGCTAGATACTGCACCTGAAGCGCGACCTGCAGCTGCTCGGTTAGCCGCCACTTGTACAGTGCGTTTCGGCGTGACTTCGATGATGTACTCGTTACCTGTCTGATACGCCATCGTGTCGTTACTGCCGGTGGTATTAATCACCACGCGAGTACCGCCGGCATTCGAGTTCGGTTCCAGACTGGAGACCGGAGTGGCGAAATCAGAAACTTCGAGTCTACGGCGGAATTTTTCGGGAATTTGGGCATTGCTGACATCGACAACGATTCGATTGCCTTCATTACGCATATCTGCGTTGGCCATATCGCCGTCGAATTTCAGAATGATGCGACCTGAGCCATTTTCACCGCGGCGGAAATCGATATTGGAAACCGATACGGCGTTCGCAGAACGTTTCACCGGATCATTCGCTGCGGCCATTGCTGCTGCAGCGCCACCCTGCGTTCCAGCATCTACGGTGACTACCAGCAGATTTCCATTACTGCGAGTGGTATAGCCCGCTGGTCTGAAAAGATCCACGACTACGCGGGTCCTGCCACCGGCTTCAGCTGCTGAAACGGCCGATGTCGCGCCTGATCCAACTGCAATACGACGGCTGCTGAGACCATTGGTGGTTCCAGGCAAGTCGATTGCGATGCGCGGCGGACTATCCGTCGTAAAGGCCTGCACATCACCTACTGGCTCGGCGAACTGCAAAGTGATGTCTACTTTGCCACCAGGCGCAGCGGCATATCGAACATCTTGGAGGACATTCGCGGCCATCGCGGGCATGACAGCTAACAGGCCAAAAGCCAGTAGTGCCACGGTGTTCATCCATGCTCGTGGCGTATTCATGCTCACTCCGTTGTTTGTCTTTGTGGTCATTATGCTATCCCCCAATCAATTATCTTCTAGGGCTATTTTGGCTTGGCGCTCTAACCATCCGCCGGCCCCGTCTGGAACTAGTTCTACTAACTCAATTCGATCTTCGTAAACAGCGATCACTCGACCGTCATTTTGACCAAGGTAATTTCCAGGTCTGACGCGATAAGTCACTTTGTCAGGCGCTGTAAGCAAACCCACAAGCGATTTACCCGTACCCAGTGTTCCTGCCATATTCAAACTGTCCAGCGGAAATGCTTCGAGCACTTCTTTACGACGATCTGGATCGGGTCTCGGGCCGCTGCCGGCATTCCGATCTGGAACCGGCGGTGAAAACGGATCGCGTAAATCCTGCGCGGCGTATTCAAACGATTCAAATTGTTTCATCACGGGCAATGGCGCCAATGGAGGCGCTGGTTCTGCTTTTACCTTGGCCACCCAAGTTCTCAATTCCGCATCGCTACGCGTACAAGAAGCAAGCGATAACACCAATGAAGAAGCAACCAACACTTTAAACAAGGGCTTCATATTCTTGTTCATTTGGCCGCTCCCGGTGCTGGGGTGGTGCCAGGAGCAGGAGGTGTACCCGCGCCTTCTCCAGTCTCGTCTTCTTCGGAAAGATAACGGTAAGTCTTCACTGTACCTTTAAGCTCGAGTGATGGATCAGTCGGACTTTTCGGCTTAAGTGAAATGTCGTGCATCGTCATGATGACAACACGAGGCAACGAGGCAACGCCGCTGACGAACGCACCAAACTGATGGTAATTACCGACCATTCTCAGGTTAATCGGTTTTTCAGCGTAAAAAGCACGCTTGGTTTCCGGTTGCGGTTCGAACAGTTCGTTGTTAATACCCGTGGCAAGTGCCGTTTGCGATATGTCCACAATCAAATCAGGCATTTCGTTCTTGCTAGGCAGCTGGCGGAGCATCTGCTTGAGCATCTGTTCCATCTGAACCAACTGAAGCTTAAGTGGCTCAAGATTCGCAGCCCGTCCCTGCTTTTCCTGGAGCTTTGCTTTTAATTCGACTTCTGTTGCCTCAAGTCCTTTCAATGTTTCTTGTCTGGAGCTAATCAAGCTATACCAGGCAAGAAACATGATGACCACGCCAATGAAGACGCAAGCCACGATCTTGGCAGGAAACGGCCAAGCGCCAATGTTATTGATGTCCAGCGAACTGAGTTCAAATTTCTTCTTACTCATTGTGCAGTCTCCCCACTGGAACCGGAATCCAAGTCGCATTCATCGGTAGATTGCTCTTCTGTCGTCGGCCCTGATGCTGCTGGCGGCGTGGCTGGCGCTCCTGCAACCGGAGCAGCTGAAGCCGCATCGGCAGTTGCACCATCTTCAGCTTTCGCTGCCGTATTCGGGTTGCGGATCGTGGTCACCAAAGTAAATTGGTATGGCAAGCCTTTATCGCCGCCTTTCGCCTCGATGATGGTCAGATCGGGCTGACCCATCCAACCAGACACTTGCAAGTTTCTCATGTAGGCGCTGACGCGGGCATTGGATTGCGAACTTCCGTTGATCGTCAGCTTGCTACCATCTTGTTCAATGCCGCTCAACTTTACGCCATCCGGAATCGTGCGCACCAGATCGTCAAACAAATGCACCATCAGCGAGCGGCGACCTTGCAGACATTCGATCGCTTTCTTTCGCGAAAGAAGATCGGCTTTTTTCTTGTCGAGATCCTGGATTTCCAGAAGCTGCCTTTCTATGGTTGCGATTTCTTCATTCAGATAGGCATTGCGATTATTCTGCCCACTAATCTGACCGTTGTAATACATCACGACCAAAAGACTCAGGCCGACTGCGATTGCTGCCGCCAAGCCCAACATGGTGCCGAATTCTTTTTGTTTTTGCTTGCGACGCTCCGCGCGCCACGGCAATAGATTTATCTTGGCCATTAGTCAAAGCTCCTCAGCGCGAGGCCACAAGCAATCATCAAGGCAGGAGCATCCTGTGCCAATGCATGCGCTTGAACTCTTGGACCTAGTGACATATTGGCTAGTGGATTTGCCATGACGGTGGGAACACCGATTTGCTCTTCAACCAACTGTGCGATTCCGTTGATCGAAGCACAACCGCCTGCCAATACAATTTGATCGACGCGATTGAAGTCACTGCCGGCATAAAAGAACTGCAACAGTCGACTGACTTGCTGCACCATTGCTTCCTTGAATGGCTCAAGCACTTCTATTTCGTAGCTTTCAGGCAAACCACCCTGACGTTTTGCTTGACCAGCTTCGTCGTAGCTCAAGCCATAGCGGCGCATCACTTCGTCCGTCAATTGCTTGCCACCGAAGATTTGCTCACGAGTATAGATGCTACGTTGGTTACGCAAGACGTTGAGCGTTGTCATCGTGGCACCGACATCCACCAGTGCGACGACAGCGTCACGAGGTACCGATAACTGGTCAGAAACCAACTTGAAGGCGTTTTCCATGGCGAAAGCTTCGACATCCACGACTTTTGCCGTGAGACCGCCGAGCTCCAGGGCCGTTTGACGAACTTCAACGTTTTCCGTCCGCGAGGCGGCCAACAGAATCTGAACCATTTCGGGGTTATTTGGGACAGGGCCCAATACCTCGAAATCCAGACTGACTTCGTCAATTGGATAGGGAATGTAGTTAGACGCTTCGACCTGAACCTGGTCCTCGAGCTCGTCTTCTTCCAAATCACCCTGCATTGGGATGACTTTGGTGATGACTGCCGAGCCAGATACGGCGGCTGCGCCATGTTTGAGCTTTGTGCCCGAGCGGGCCACAGCACGTTTGATAGCCTCACCTACCGCCTCGACCTCGACGATATTCTTTTCTACCACCGCATTGGGTGGTAGTGGTTCGACCGCATAGTGCTCAACGCGGTAGCGACCGCCAGACTCGCTGAGCTGTAATAACTTGACCGCCGTTGAACTGATGTCAACTCCAACTAACGGTGTCTTAGCATTTCCAAGAAGACCCACGATTTCTCCCCTAGCGACAGGCGCTTACACGCAACTCGTGTGTAGTTACATTAAATAACAAATTTTTTCGAATTGGCAATGCCCCCAGCCAATATTTCTTAAAATTCGTTACGAATGCCCCCTTCCCACTCTCTTGTTTCACGCACTTTCTCGGCCAAACCGGCCACTGAAAGCCCCAAATAACGGGTTTTTTACTGTGAAGCCCTGCACGTTCTATACTCCGTCTCTCAAAATAAGTAAATCTTCAGGAGAGGCCCAGGATGGCCGTTTTTTTTCGACTATTGCGCAAACTTTTCCTTCTCGGGCTGATTTTTGCTGCTATTGGTCTGATCGTCGCTGTCGGTACTTACTTCTATTTAGTACCTAAGCTGCCCGATGTGCAAGAGCTTCGCGACATCAAATTGCAAGTTCCTTTAAGTGTCTACACCAAGGACACCAAATTGATCGCGCAATTCGGCGAAACGCGACGCTATCCGGTCAATGTCAAAAACGTTCCGATCCAGGTCAAACAAGCCTTCATAGCCAGTGAGGACGCGCGTTTCTATGAGCACGAGGGTCTGGATTACAAAGGTATCAGCCGTGCGATCTGGCTGACTCTGACGACCAACGACAAGCGCGTACCGGGCGGCAGTACCATCACCCAACAAGTTGCGCGCAACTTCTATCTCAATGCCGACTATGACTATGGCCGCAAGCTCAAGGAAATGCTGCTCGCATTGAAAATGGAGCGCGAATTGAGCAAGGACGAAATCCTCGGACTCTATTTGAACAAGATATTCTTCGGCCACCGCGCCTACGGCATTGCGGCTGCCGCAGAGTTTTATTACGGCAAGAACCTGAACGAACTAACCCTGGCGGAAACCGCAACGCTGGCTTCGCTGCCCAAGTTCCCCTCTTCGGGCAACCCTATCGTCAACCCTACGCGCGCCATGGAGCGCCGGGGCTATGTATTGAGACAAATGCTGAAAGAGGGCTATATCACGCAGGCACAGCTGGATATCGCCAATTCGGCTCCAAACACGGCTAAACGCCACGAGCCCAAGGTTGAAATGAACGCTCCGTACCTGGCCGAGATGGTCAGACGGGAAATGCTCGACCGTTACGGTGAAGAGGCCCTGGTCAGCGGTTTCAAGGTCTACACAACGGTTACCAGCATCGATCAGATTACCGCTGAAAAAGCCGTGCGCGCAGGCTTGCTCGAGTATGACCATCGACATGGCTGGCGAGGCGCGGAAAGCCATTTCGAGCTGCCTGCAGATGCCGGCATGGCGCTTTTGATCGAAAAGGCACGTTCCGTGCCCATAATTTCCGACTTTCCGGCCGCCATCGTCACCGGCTTTGCCGGCGACGACGCCAAGCTGGTTCTATTCAATGGCAGCGAATACGTGATAACCGCTGCATCCAGCAAATGGACCAGGCGCTCGCCTGCCAGCTTGCTGAAGCGCGGCGATATCGTTCGCCTATTGCCGGATGAAAAAACCAAGGGTTATACACTGTCGCAACTTCCCGCTGCACAAGCGGCCCTGGTTTCATTGCAGCCAGAAGATGGCGCTCTGCGCGCAATCGTCGGTGGTTTCAGTTTCAACCAGAACAGCTTCAACCGTGCTATCCAGGCCACGCGCCAACCCGGCTCAAGTTTTAAACCTTTCGTGTATGCGGCCGCATTTGAACGCGGTTACACGCCAGCCAGCATCGTGAATGACGCCCCGGTCGAGTTCAAATACGGCAATGGCAAAGTGTGGCGTCCGCAAAACGACGGCGGCCGGTTTGCCGGGCCGATTCGTGTTCGCGAAGCATTGGTACAGTCACGCAACCTGGTTTCGGTTCGCCTGCTCTCTGCAATCGGCACCGACTTTGCCAGAACCTACATTGCCCAGTTTGGTTTCAACAAAGATCAGCTGCCACCGAATCTATCGATGTCTTTGGGTACCGCCTCGCTGACGCCGATGTCGATCGCGCGCGGTTACACCGTGTTCGCCAATGGCGGTTTCCTGGTAACGCCGTATTTCATCGAGAAAATCATCGATCGCAACGGCAATGCCATAGCAATGTCGCGGCCATTGACCGCCTGCCGTGCCTGCACGCAACGGACGTCGATGGATCTGCGCACGGCGACTATTGTGGATGGATTTGATTTCAGCGCCGGCGGACCGAAAAAAGAATCCACGGCCCAATCATCCAAGCCGGAAGATCCCAATTTTGTCGGCCCGCAGGAAATTGCACTTGCGCCGCGCGCCATCGATGAACGCACGGCATTCCTGGTTAGCTCGATGATGCGCGACGTGGTTAAACGCGGCACGGCAACCGCGGCGAAAGTCATTGAACGCGAAGATATTGGCGGGAAAACCGGCTCTACCAATGATCACCGCGATGCATGGTTCAGCGGATTTGGCGGCAATCTGGTAACTACCGTTTGGGTAGGCAAAGATAATTTCAAACCGCTTGGCTACGGCGAGTACGGTGGCCGTGCCGCGCTGCCGATCTGGATTAGTTTCATGAGAGAGACTTTGAAAGATATTCCGGAGAATGATCTGACGCCACCGGCCGGCGTCGTGACTGCGAACATCAGTGCGAGCGGCAATCTGTTGCCCGAAGGTGCTGGCGGGCTGACCGAATACTTCAAGCAGGAAGATTACGACCGCCTGATTTCCAGCGGATATAACTGGGAAGTGCCGGGCGGCGAAAAAACCGATTTCGAAGATATTTTCTGAATGCGCAACGCGTTGGCTCTATACGCCCAACGCGTTAGTCGACGGCACTTTTCCCTCTTTGGTAACTCTCACTTCCTGCACATGTATTGCCGCTCAAGAT
>UEXZ01000351.1_pt1 | contig 11937 bp, 10 predicted proteins | sample 4301071 | NCBI WGS metagenome assembly UEXZ01 (sample SAMEA4773183, study PRJEB27434) | metagenome | biome: 2259; feature: agricultural soil; material: soil | place: USA | collected 2014-09 | depth 0.25 m
TTTTTTCAGCTTGGCGTTCGAGCCAAGAATCGCAATGATTTTTTCGCGTTCTTTGGCCAGCTCGTCCTGCTCGCCGCGAATTTTCATTTCTTCGAGGCGCGCAAGTTGTTTGAGTTTGGTTTCCAGGATGTATTCGGTTTGAACCTCGCTCAATTTGAAGCGTTTCATCAAAACCGGTTTCGGCTCGTCTTCGGTACGGATAATCCGTATGACTTCGTCCAGATTCAGGAACGCGGTCAGGAAACCTTCGAGTAAATGCAGGCGGCGCTCGACTTTTTCCAGACGATGTTTCAGGCGTTTTCGAACCGTGTTGGTACGAAAACTCAGCCATTCATTCAAAATAGTTTTCAGGTTTTTGACCTGCGGACGGCCATCAAGCCCGATGATGTTCATATTGACCCGGAAACTCTTCTCCAGATCGGTAGTGGCAAACAAATGCCCCATCAAGGCTTCGACATCGACGCGGTTGGAGCGCGGAATCAAGACCAGACGCACCGGATTTTCGTGGTCGGACTCGTCGCGCAGGTCTTCCATCCACGGTAATTTCTTCGCGCGCATTTGCGCGGCGATTTGTTCCATGATTTTCGACGGCGACACCTGGAACGGCAGCGCGGTGATCACGATATTGGCGTGTTCCTTCACATAGGTGGCGCGGGCACGCACGCTGCCGCCACCGGTTTCATACATGTTTTGCAAATCGGCTGCAGGCGTGATGATTTCGGCGCTGGTCGGATAATCCGGGCCACGCACGTGCTCGCACAAATCCTTCACGCTAGCGTCGGGGTCATCGAGCAAGCGCACGCATGCGCTGACGATTTCGTTCAAGTTATGCGAAGGAATATCGGTCGCCATGCCGACCGCGATGCCGGTGGTTCCGTTCAACAATAGATGCGGCAAGCGTGCCGGCAACCAGGCCGGTTCTTCCAGGGTGCCGTCGAAGTTGGGTGTCCAGTCGACCGTGCCTTGTTCCAATTCGCCTAGCAGCGCTTCGGCAATCGGTGTCAATTTGGATTCGGTATAACGCATCGCCGCAAAGCTGCTTGGGTCATCGGTCGAACCGAAGTTGCCCTGACCTTCGATCAACGGATAGCGATAGGAAAACGGTTGCGCCATCAGAACCAATGCACCGTAACAGGCGCTATCGCCGTGCGGATGGAATTTACCTATCACGTCACCGATCGTACGCGCCGATTTTTTCGGTTTGGCGCCGGCGTTCAAACCCAATTCGCTCATCGCATAAATAATGCGGCGCTGTACCGGTTTCAGGCCGTCGCCGATAAAGGGCAGGGCGCGGTCGAGCACCACGTACATCGAATAATCGAGATAGGCCTTTTCGGCGTATTCGCGCAGCGGAATTTGTTCAAAGCCATGAAAAGCGGGGCGGACTGAATCGGTCATTGCAAACTCATTGGATAGGACCGGCTTATTCTAATGGATTGGCGAGGAAAAATTTCGAAAAAAACGCCCTAATTCAATGCGCCGCCACAGCTGGATCCCTGGCCTGCAGTGCAACCATAGCAATGCTGGCCGATTGCTATTTTTTTAGTCAGCGGCATTTCCAATAGCGAACGCAGATGTCGGGGCTGGCTTTCCGCTCCCATCGGTAGTTTCAGCATCTGGTTGAAATCGCAATCGTAGAGATAGCCCTGGTAGTCCACACTGATCAGATTCCTGCACATCACGTTTTGCAGATTTTCATCGCGATGGGCTGCGACCAGCGTGCCCATATAGTCGTCGTATTTTCCTTTCGACAATAACCAGGAACCAAAACGCTTGATCGGCATATTCGCAATGGCGTATAGATGGTTGAATTCGATCCCGAATTGCTCGCCGAGCATTCGTTTGTAATCGGCTTCGAGTTTTTCCTGGTTCGGCGGCAGGAATGCACCATTCGGGTTGTAAACGAGATTCAGGGTCAGATTTGTGTCCGGTTTTCCGTAGCCGAGTTGATTCAGTGTTTTTAGCGCCTTGATCGATGCTTCAAAAACGCCATCGCCGCGTTGCTCGTCGACATTGGTTTCCGAGTAGCAGGGCAGCGATGCGACGGCTTCGATCCGATGCTTGGCGAGAAATTCGCCTACCCATTCGTAACCGGGCTCTTCCATGATGGTGGGGTTCAATCGGTCCATCACGTGTATGCCACGCTCGCGCGCTTGTTCGACAAGCCAGCGGAAATTCGGATTCATTTCCGGTGAGCCGCCTGTCAAATCGAAAGTATGGATATCCAGTTTTTCGGCGACTTTCAATGCGAGTTCCATTGTTGCCTTGTCCATCGACTCCTTACGGGTCGGACCAGCGTTCACATGGCAATGAATGCAACTGATATTGCACAGATAGCCCAGATTCAATTGCAAAGTGTTCAGTTCACCGCGCTCGATGGTCGGGAATGTGGTTTCTTTCAATAATGGCCAGGTATCACGCATGTTCGTTTTCCGGAGTTCGTTTTATGTTGCGAAAAGGCTGGATCAACAGGGCACCTAGATTTTGTTCGCTCGGACTGCGAAATTCATGCAGGCCGATTTTCATGTCGGTATGGCCATCTCTCGGCTGCGCTTGGTAACTTCGAAATAAATGATCCCAGATCGAAAGAATATTGCCGTAATTGCTGTCTGTTTCGATTTTATCGGCCGAGTGGTGAACGCGATGGAAATCGGGCGTGACGAAAAGCTTTCGAAGCATGGCATCGAGTTTTAACGGCAACCGGATGTTGCCGTGTGTCATCAGTGAAAAACCCAGTAGCAGGCTCTCGTAAATAATGACGGCGATAACAGGCGGCCCCAGCAACGCAATCCACCCGAGCTTGTAGGCTTTTGACAGCACCATTTCGAACGGATGGAAACGCACGCCAAGCGTCGTGTCGAATGCGAGGTCGCTATGATGCACGCGATGCATTCGCCACAGCCACGGAAACATGTGAAACAAACGATGCTGCCAGTAAATCGCCAGGTCGAGGATTACAAGGCACAGTATTATTTCAATACTGGTTGGCCAGCCGGTGTATTGAAATAATCCAAATCCCTGGGCTTTGGCCGATATTGCCAAGGCGACGGTAGCCAGAGGGAAAAGCAATTGCGCGCAAATAGTCGAAGTGGCGATAAGCCCGATATTGGAAATCAAGCGCATTCCACTGGTTTTGATATTCCTGCGGGCGAAAAAATATTCCAGGGCCGTCAGCAACACCAGCAACCCGATAAAAATACCGAACTGTATCCATGCGCCTAATAAATCGTAATGGTCGATATTCATGCCGGCAACCCGAATTTTCGAAAAGCATCGAGTAAGACGAGTTGTTCGCCTGTCGGGTATTGAAGTTTTTCCAACTCCCGATTGCACCGTTTCAGGTCGCTTGCTTCATCTACGTCCGAGATCGTTCGCAGATTCAATACTTCTGCATACGGCGAGAAGGCGGATACGAAGTCCCGATACGTGTTCGGCTGGCTATAAACGACCGATTGCCACAGTTCGATAGGGAATGGATGGTTGCTGCCGACGCACCAAAACCCGCCATCGGTAGCGGGGCCGAGCACGATTCGCGCGCTTTCATGTTTGAGAAAATTTGCAGCCGTCTTGATATCGCTGGAACAAATTTGTGGCGCATCGGCGCCCAGCAAAATTCCGAAGCCATGCTCACGCACCAGCATGCGCATGGCATCCCCCATTCGCTCGCCGAGACCACCGCCAGCTTGCGCAAGTCTGGGTAATGTTTGCCAGAGCGGATACTGCAGAGCATCGGGTTCGGCTACTGCCCAATATGCCTTGATGCCGGTTTCCATTTTGGCTTCGAGGACAACGCTTTTCACCGCATCGACCGCAAGTCGATACCAGCGTTCACTGTCGATTCCTACGCCAATGGCAAGCCGTGTCTTCAGCGGCGACACGCCGGGTGTTTTAACGAAGATGGCCAGCCCTCCGTTCACGTGTTCTTTTCCTGTCTGGAAAATTGCCGGGCTTGTCTCCAGGTTTCTCGCAAATGCATTCGCGTTGTTTTTCCCCAGCCGTGTTGTGCATATTTTCTGGCACTGGTCTTGATGTTGGCATGCAAATGCTTCAAAAAAACGCCATTTCTTTTCGCAACCCAGACGAATGCATGATCTTCTCCCGAACTTAGATCTTCCCGGAAGGCACCAAGCAGTTCGAAGCAAGAGTTGGAAATTACGAAACCCTGGTCGCCGAACGGTATTCCAAGAAAACGCGAACGAAGCCATACGCCAAGACTATTGATGCCCATGCGTCGTGGACCATCGTTCTGAAACCGCAGGCCGAAATAGCCGAGCTGCTTTTTCGAAAAATCAAAAGCATCAATGGCTCCAAGGCAATTTGGATCGAGTCGCGAGTCCGCATGTAAAAACCACAGGCATTGGTTTTTGGCGGCTCTTGCGCCGGCATTCATTTGTAAGCCGCGCCCCTTGTTGCTGCAGATAACTGATGTATTTGCCGGCAGTATCGAGTCAAGCGCATCCTGTTTTGCTTTTTCAGAGGCAGTCACCAGAATAATTTCCGCGCTTGCGGGAAGTTTTTCCAGATCCGTCAACAAGGCTTTCCATGCCATATCTTCCGGCGCGAAAGGAATGATGATGCTGACTTGGTGCAGCGTGGACATATCAGCAACAAGCACCGGTTGCGCAAGAAACGGCAGCGACGTCCGAGCTCGTGCCGCAGTCAAACAAACCGTAATGCGTTGTTTTTCCGCCGATGATCTCGAAGTGCGCTGCGAACCGCGATTCGGAAAGCATGTCGGCAGTGTTGCCGCAAACCAGCATGGCTTTGTTGATTTCAAATCGGTGGTGATCATCCAGGTCGAAGAAGACCGGGCATTCGGCAATGCCGCCGCGATAGTAGGCGACCTGGCCAAAGTCTTCGCATCTGTCTTCGAGTTCGATCTTGAAAGCACGTATCGTCTTCGAAGTGAATCCAACCATGCCGATTTTTGCATTGAGCTCGGCATCGTCCACCGTCAGAACATTGCTGGAAATGACACGTGCGTCCTTGCAGCCTATCTCGGCCAGCGTGCGACGGAAATCTTCGACATACATCGCGCCGGACAGGCATTCTCCGAGCAAAACCGGGTCGTTTCGCAATGCAGGCGGAATACGACGATCGGCAAATACATCGGAAAAATACAACTCACCACCAGGTTTAAGGACGCGGAAAATTTCCTTGAATACCCGTGTCTTTTCAGGCGACAAATTCAATACGCAATTGGATACCACGACATCGATTGAATTGTCGGCAATACCCAGTGTCGCAAGATCTTCGATGAAACCTTCATGAAATTCGACGTTCGATTCGGCATAGCCATAACGCTCGGCATGCCAGCCTTGATGTTTCCTGGCGACGGCCAATTGTTCGGCAGTCATGTCGACACCTATCACGCGACCATGTTCGCCCACCAGCCGCGAGAGCAGATAGACATCCCGTCCGGTGCCACAGCCCAGATCCAGAACGGTACAGCCATTCAAGGCAGCGGGAATCGGCGACCCGCAACCGTAAAAGCGATCGCGAATTTCTTCGTGGATATCCATCACCAACGGGCGCAAGTAAACCGGCATCGCCTCGGTTGGGCAGCAAGCAGACGTTTTCAGGTCTTTGCTGGAAGAAAGTACTTCACCGTAATAATTCTGGATCGAAGCGAGTGAATCTAGTTTGGATGACGTTCCAGACATCAGTGGGCTCCTAAAGCGAACAATAAATAGGCAACTGCAAATGCCAATACCGCCGCTATTGGCAGTGTACTTATCCAGGATAACAAGATGGTGAAAATAGTCTTAATCTTCCCGCGGCCATTACCTGCAGCCAAACCAAACAGCGCGCCGCAGCTGACATGGGTGGTGGAAACCGGAAGTCCGTACTTCGATGCGAGAATCACCAGTCCCGAGGTAATCAGGTTTGCCGACAATCCTTCATTCGGCGTCATTGTCGTTATGTCTTCGGACATGGTTTTGGCAACGCGACGTGCGGTCAGAATGCCGCCGATGATCATGGCGATGCCTATCGAAACAACCGAAGGTAAGCCGGTCAAGCCGGCAGCAACCAGAATGGCGGCCATTTTCGGTGTGTCATTCAGGCCACGGGCAAAGCAGACTGCTGCACCGCTGAGGCAATGCAGAAAATCGAAGGCACGCGATGTCGGCAAGCTGACTAGAGTGGAATGCGTTGTTGCCGGGCAGCTGGTGGTGATACCAATGCTCAACATGGATGATGTCTTTGTGGCGATATCGCTGGCCTGCAACGTCTGGACTTCACAAATACACAATTTCTGCTTAACCAGTGATGGTTTGTCGAGCCAGCGCACCAATGGTGCCAATAGCAGACATAAAACAATGGCGATGACTGGCGAGAAAAGCAGCGGCAGGAAAAATGTTTTTCCAAGAACGGACAGATTAAGTGCAGCAGGCGACAGCGCGTATCCGGCGCCAAGCAATCCACCAACCAAAGCGTGAGTGGTCGATACCGGTAGTCCGAAGCGCGTGGCGAGCGCAATCGTAATCGCCGCAGCGGCACTTACAGAAGTAATATACAAACTCGATTGTACTATTGCATCCGGCACCAGACCCTTGCCGCCGAATGCGGCAATCAAGGCGCCGGCTAAAAATACCGATGCCAAGGCTCCGAGTGCCGTGCTTATGCTGGCAAGCCACAGGGCTTTTCGATAATCCAATACTCGCGAGCCGAGCAGGGTTGCGACGCCTTTTAAATTGTCATTGCCGCCATTGACGAAAGCTAAGCCAATGCTGAAAAAAATAGCGAGTGCTGCAAGCATGAGAATTCCTGACTAGAGCCAATGGTTGAAATGTAAGTTCTTAAACTTTAAGCCCTGCGCCAACGGAAGAATTTCTCGGCCCAACGCAATGCTGCTTGCGGTGCATTCGCACGCTTCCAATTGCCGGCGGCATATTTATTGGCTTCCGCCATAGTCGGATAAATATGGATTGTACTGAGCAATTTATTCAGGCCGATATTCCATTTCATCGCAAGTACAAATTCGGCCAGTAAATCACCGGCATGTGCACCGACTATCGTCGCACCGAGTATTTTGTCCTTGCCAGGAGCGGTCAGTACTTTGACAAAGCCATGATCGGCGCTGTCGGCGATCGCGCGATCCAGGTCATCGATGCCATATCGCGTGACTTCGACCGCAATTCCTTTTTGTGCGGCCTCATCCTCGGATAAGCCAACGCGGGCAACTTCCGGATCGCTAAACGTTGCCCACGGGATAACGCGGTAATCTGCCTTGAAACTCCAGAATGGCGCGAGCAGGGCATTCACCGACGCATACCAGGCTTGATGTGCAGCGACATGGGTGAATTGATAGGGTCCGGTGGCATCGCCGCAAACATAGATGTTCGGATAATTGGTTTGCATCAATTCATTGGCGTCGATGGTGCCGCGCTCGTTGATCGTTATGCCAAGTTCCTGCAGTCCGAAACCTTCCGTGTTGGCAACGCGGCCGAGCGCCAACAATATTTTATCGAAACCGAATCGCACTTCGCTGCCGTCGGACTCGCAAACAAGGACGTCGCCATTGCCGTCTTTTTCGATCCGAAGCGCTTTGTGGCCGACGGCGACCTTGATTCCTTCATCGATGAATTGATCGCTGACCTCTTTGGCGGCATCGGCATCTTCGCGTGGCAATAGGCGTGGCGCCATTTCGACTTGCGTCACTTCCGATCCAAAGCGGGCAAAGCATTGCGCGAGTTCACATCCAATCGGTCCGCCGCCAAGAACGACCAGGCGTTTGGGCAGCTCGCGCAAATTCCAGATTGTGTCGCTGGTTAAATAATCTACCGCATCCAGACCGGGGATTTTCGGTACCAATGGACGAGCGCCCGTCGCGAGAACAATGCTGCGTGCCGACAAGCGTTTGCCGTTGACTTCCACTTCCCAGGGCGAAACTATTTTCGCATCGCCCTGGAAACATTCCACGCCGAGACCGGTATAGCGCTCGACCGAATCATGTGGCTCGACTTTCGCCACGACGTTTTGTACGCGTTGCATCACATCGGCAAAATCAAATTGTGATTCGCATTTTTCGATACCGTATTTTTTGCTGTTACGGGCTTCGTGCAGCATCTTGGCCGAACGAATCAGTGCTTTCGAAGGCACGCAGCCGGTATTCAGGCAATCGCCGCCCATCTTGTGTTTTTCGATCAGCGCGACTTTGGCCTTGATGGCAGAACCAATATACGTCGTTACCAGTCCAGCGGAACCGGCACCGATCGCGATCAGGTTGTAGTCGAATTTCGAGGGCTTCTTATACTGCTGCATTCTTTCTCTCCTGAAACCATTGCAGCAATTTGCGCATGCTGATTGGCAAAATGCCGAGGATCACGAATGCGGTTATCAGACCGGGAGAAAGAACATCTTTCGGACTTTCAATCCTGGCAAGCTGTGTGCCTGCATAAACGAAGGCCAGGGTGCCCGGCAACATCCCGATCTGACTGAACAGGTAAAACGTGCGTGCCTTGATTGACGTCAGGCCCATCACGAGATTGACGAGGACAAACGGGAATACCGGCACCAAGCGTAGTGTGAGCAAATAAAAAGCACCGTCTTTCTCGATTCCGCTTTCAATCGCCGATAAACGCGACCCGAAACGCGACATCACGAAATCGCGAAACAGAAAGCGGGAACTCAGGAACGCAAGCAGTGCACCAATCGAACTTGCGAAGGAAACAACGACCAGACCAGTAAGCAAGCCAAAGATCGCGCCTCCCGCCAGGGTCAGGATCGCCGCACCTGGAAGCGATAATGCTGCAACGAGTACATACACCACGAAATAAATGGCGATCGCAGTCCATATATTGGCATCGACGTATGCCGACAGTTCGGCACGTTGCGATTTCAGATTGTCCAGATTCAGCGACGCGCCCAAGTCGTAATGGAAGAAAGCGAAAATGGCCACGAGAATCAGCAGCAATAAACCGAGCTTGATCCAGTGTTGTTTCGATGGCATTTAGTTTCCTCGAATAAATGAATCCGGCTCCAAGCATGACATAGCCGGCCCGGGCGCTGAAGTCCGTGATAGACAAGAGGTAGCTTGAGGCAAAAAGGGTTCAAAGCCCGTGAAATTCCGTTCATGGCCGGGTTGGCTAAGGGTTCCCGAAACGCGATAAGCTAGGGCATCAAAAAACTGCGGAAACCCGATTTCATGGAAATGATCAGCATTGTCGGAATTGTCGTGATCGTGATTGCGGCCCTAATCCTGAAGAAAGTCGTGGGCGTGATGTTCAAGGTTCTGATGTTTCTCGTGATTTTAGTGGGCGTATATATTTTTCTTGGCCCGTATTTCGGTCTGCCGGTACCGAATTTTACGACGCCCAGCATACCGACACTATAAAAGTACTTCTTCCTGTTGTTGCTGCAGCGCCCACATGTTCGCGTAATGCGAATTGGCCGCCAGCAAGTCCGAGTGGGTGCCGCGTTCGATAATCTTTCCGGCATCCAACACGATGATTTCATCGGCATCCATGATGGTCGATAACCGGTGCGCAATCATCAAGGTGGTACGCCCGATCGCGATGCGGTCGAGCTCGGTTTGAATCGCGCGTTCGCTGGCGGAATCCAGGGCGGATGTTGCTTCGTCGAAAATCATGATTGGCGGATTTTTCAGCAAGGCGCGGGCAATAGCGACGCGTTGTTTCTCGCCGCCGGATAATTTCAGACCGCGTTCGCCGACCGGGCTTTCATAGCCGTCGGGCAGGTGGGTGATAAACCTGTGCAACTGCGCTGCTTTCGCTGCCGACTCGACTTCTTCATCGCTGGCAGCAGGTTTGCCGTAGCGGATGTTGTAGCGAATATCATCGTTAAACAGCACTGTGTCTTGCGGTACGATGCCGATGCAGGCGCGGACCGAGTCCTGGGTCAGATCGCGAATGTCCTTGCCGTTGATGCGTATGGAACCTTCGTTTACGTCGTAAAAACGATAGAGCAAGCGCGATAGCGTGGATTTACCGCTGCCGGAGTGCCCGACTACCGCCAATGTTTTTCCCGGTGCAATCTTGAAGCTGATGCCGTGCAGGATTTCGCGGCGCGGATCATAGGAAAAACGCACATTGTCGAATTCCACGCTGGCTTGATGCGTATTCAACGGTTGGGCACCTGGATTGTCTTTCACTTCCTGGTCTTCATCGAGCAAACCAAACAAGCGGTCGATATTCGTCAGTGCCTGTTTTACTTCGCGATACATCATGCCGAGATAGTTCAACGGTGCCGATAACTGCAATAAATAGGCATTCACGAGAACAAGATCACCAATGCTCATGGTGCCGTTTACCACACCGAGTGCGGCCCGCCACATCATTGCCGTCACGCCGAGCGAAATAATCATGCTTTGGCCGACGTTCAATACGGCAAGCGTTTTCAGACTCTTGACCGTTGCCTCTTCCATGTTTTTCAAGCTGACATCGTAACGGTCGGCTTCGAGTTTTTCGTTGTTGAAATATTTCACGGTTTCGAAGTTCAACAACGAATCGACTGCAAGCGAACTGGCTTGAGTATCGGCTTCCATCGCGGCGCGATAGAAACGAGTGCGCCATTCGGTAACTTTTATCGTCCACGCAATATAGGCAGCCAGCGTGCCCAACGTGATCAGGGCGAAGCCGACATCATAGGCAACGACCAACACGACGGTGACCATCGCCACTTCGAGGATCGTGGGGAAAATGGTGTAAAGCGTCCAATCCAGCAAGTCGGAAATTGCGCTGCCACCGCGCTCGACATCGCGCGAAACACCGCCGGTTTTGCGATTCAAATGGAAACGCAGCGACAGATTATGCAGGTGACGAAAAACCTGCAGCATCACCGTGCGCGCACTGCGTGCCATGACACGCGCAAAAACGATTTGTCGCAGTTCGGTAAATATCGTTATCGAAATTCTGGCCAAACCGTACGAGAGCAACAAAGCGATTGGCAATGCCAGTAAACTTTTTTCGACATTCATATCGTCGACGATATTTTTCATGACCCAGGGCAAGCTCAGGTTGGCGAGCTTGGCGATTACCAGACACAGCAGGGCCAGGCCGATGCGAAGCGAATAGGGCTTCAGGAAGGGCAGCAGGCTCGTTAAAACGGCCATGACGTTGCGTTCCTTGAAGGCATTGCTCGGAGTATTTTCTGGTGTGTTTTCGGCCGTTGTGCTCATCAGTTCACATCTTGCTTTTTAACGATATGGGGCTCGAGCTGGTAAACTCAAGCAATGATTATCGAGCATTTAAGCATTTCGCGCCGTCGATTGGCTTTAATTCTGGGCGCGCTGGCCATGCTGGGGCCATTTTCCATCGATACCATTTTTCCGGCTTTTGCCGTGATGGAAGCCACGCTCCAGGTCGACAAAATTGCCATGCAGCAGACCATCAGCATGTACTTGCTGGGCTATGCCGCGATGTCGCTGTTTCATGGCCCCTTGTCGGATGCCTTGGGCCGCAAGCCGGTCATCCTCGCCGGCATCGCGATCTTCACATTGGCATCGATTGGTTGTGCCATGTCGACCACGATGACGCAGATGTTGTTCTTTCGGATTATTCAGGGCTTGTCGGCCGGTGTCGGCTTGATCGTGGGTCGTGCCATCGTGCGCGATGCACTTGATGGCGACGATGCGCAGCGCTTGATGAGCAATATCTCGATGATCTTCGGCGTTGCGCCCGCAATCGCGCCGATTATCGGTGGCTGGATTCTGGGGTGGAGTAATTGGCAGGCGATATTCTGGTTCCTGTCCGCTTTCAGCCTGCTGCTTTTGTTCGCGACGGCATTCACCTTGCCCGAGAGTCATCCGGTCGAAAAACGGCTGCCCTTGAACGTCAATGCGTTAACGACGGTTTATAAAAGCATTATCGTCAACCGCCGTTTTCGTTTATTGGCCTTGGCCGGTACGGCGAATTTCGGCGCCTTGTTTCTTTACATCACCTCGGCACCTGCATTCGTGCTCGATATGCTGAAACT
>UEXZ01000430.1_pt1 | contig 11773 bp, 8 predicted proteins | sample 4301071 | NCBI WGS metagenome assembly UEXZ01 (sample SAMEA4773183, study PRJEB27434) | metagenome | biome: 2259; feature: agricultural soil; material: soil | place: USA | collected 2014-09 | depth 0.25 m
CCTTTGGCGGGTGACGTCAGTTTGCTGCAAGCCACTTGCTTGCGTTTGCAGGGGCTGCCGGGAGCAGACTCGCCTTTGCTGATCAGCAACGAAGAACACCGGTTCATGGTGGCCGAACAATGTCGCCAGATCGGCATCGCGCCGAAGGCATTGATTCTGGAACCGGTCGGTCGCAATACCGCGCCCGCCATTGCAGTTGCCGCTTTGTATGCGATGCAAATACAACAAGACCCGGTATTGCTGGTCTTGCCGTCGGATCACATCTTGCGCGACGAGGAAGGTTTCCGGGCGGCGGTACTTGCCGCATTGCCGGCAGCGGAAGCCGGCGCTCTACTGACTTTCGGCATCGTGCCGACTGCGCCGGAAACCGGTTTCGGCTATATCAAGGCGGCAGCCGGCGAGGGCGTTCGCGCAGTGGAACAATTTGTCGAGAAACCCGATCTGGCAACGGCCGAAAAATATCTGGCCAGTAGCGAGTATTTCTGGAATAGCGGGATGTTCATGTTCCGCGCGTCACGGTTTATCGAAGAACTGGAAAAATTTGCACCGGCAATCTTGCAGCATTGCAAAACCGCGATTTCGGATGCGAAACGCGATGCCGATTTTTTACGGCTGGATAAGGAAGCCTTCGCGGCTTGCCCGGCCGATTCAATCGACTATGCGGTGATGGAAAAAACTGCCCATGCAAAAGTGTTACCGATCGATGTTGGCTGGAGCGATGTCGGTTCTTGGTCCGCTTTATGGCAGGTCGCCGATCAGGATGCCGATGGAAACGTCCATCGCGGCGATGTGATGGCCGAGAATTGCCGCAATACTTTTGTTTGGACCGGCAACCGCCTGGTCAGTACGCTGGGTCTGGAAAACCTGATCGTGGTGGATACCGACGATGCATTGTTGATTGCACATCAGGATCACGTGCAGGACGTGAAAAAAATCGTTGCCCGCCTGAAAGCGGATGAGCGTTCGCAGGCGGTACATCATCGCCAGGTTTATCGGCCTTGGGGCAGTTATACCTCGGTCGATAGTGGCGAACGCTTCCAGGTGAAACGCATCATCGTGAAGCCTGGGGCGGCCCTGTCATTGCAAATGCATCATCATCGAGCCGAGCACTGGATCGTGGTGAGCGGCACGGCGCGCGTCACCTGCGATGATGAAATATTGATACTGACCGAAAATCAGAGTACCTATATTCCTCTCGGCAGCAAACATCGCCTGGAAAATATTGGCGAAGAGGCGCTGGAATTAATTGAGGTGCAGTCCGGAAGTTATCTGGGCGAAGATGATATTGTCAGGTTTGACGATGTTTATGGCAGGGTAAGCAAATAAAACGCTTTGGTATGGTATCGAACAGACAAAACTCGTGAATCACAATAGGTTGGTTTGATGATTCAGGTATTTTTACAATCTTATGGTCTGCAATTACTAGCAAGTCTGACCTTGAGCCTGTTGTTGGTCAGGTTGTCCATGCTGTCTGCGGCGCCGTTTGGGTTGGTAGATCATCCCAACGGGCGCAAGGACCACGCCTTGCCTACGCCAGTCACGGGCGGACTCGGTATTTTCCTCGCTTTGTTGATCAGCTCGTTCGTATTCAACCGATTCGAGCTGCAGCTGGACGTGTTTTTCATGGCCGGAGCCTTTCTGTTAGTGATCGGCATTCTGGACGACCGTTACGATTTGAGTTCGCGAATTCGATTTTTTGTGCAGGCCATAGCGGCCGTTATCATGATTTACTTTGCCGGATTGCAGGCCAACGAAATTTCCGATGTCGTGGGTATCAGCGGATTTCACCTGGGCTGGATGACGCCGCTGTTCACTATTTTTATCACCATTGGCTTGATCAATGCATTGAATATGGCCGATGGCAGCGATGGCTATCTGGCCGGTCAGGTGTTGGCTACGTTGGGCTTGTTTGCCGGATTGGCGTTTTATGCCGGCAATCTGGTTTTGGCCGCACAATGTCTGGTGTTCTTTGCAGTTGTGCTGGGTTTCTGGTTCTGGAATATGCGCTTTCCCTGGCAGCCGCGGGCACGGGTTTTTTTGGGAGATGCCGGCAGCACTTTTCTTGGGTTTGCCGTCGTGTGGTTTGCGTTGCAACTAACCCAAAATCCCCAGCACCCCGTTACCGCCGTGCTTCCACCCTGGATGATTGCCCTGCCGGTGCTGGATTGCGTGGTTTTAATGCTGGACAGGATACGTCAGGGGCGCTCGCCATTCAGTGCCGATCGAAATCACATGCACCATTTGTTGCTGGATGCCGGGTTTAAGCCTACCGGTATCGCTATCGGAATGATGCTGATGTCCGTCGGCATCGGCTGCACTGCAGCTATTGCAGTCAAATACGACGTGCCGCGGACCTGGGTTGTGCTTGCTTATTTTGCATTGATCGCTGCATATTGGTTTTTTAGTGCCAACCGTCAACGAGCCGTAACGCAACTTCGTTATTTTCGAATGGGTTCGAAAAAGAAAGATGGCTTGGTGGTCTTCAATGAAAAATAAATTCGGGATGCTGACTAGACGTGATTGATCTGCACTGCCATATTTTGCCCGGCATTGATGACGGCGCCCCTACTTTGGAAGTGGCGCTGGCTATGGCGCGTGCGGCCGTCAAAGATGGCATCACAATTACTGCCTGTACGCCGCATATTTATCCGGGGCTTTATGAAAATTCGCAGGAATTGATCTTGCAAGCGATTGCCGAGTTTGAGGTGGAATTGAAACGGCACGACATTCCGCTCAGTTTGACGATCGGGGCCGACACCCATTTGGTGCCGGATTTACTTTCGGGTATTCAACAGGGCCGCATTCCAACCCTGGGGCATTCTCGTTTCCTGTTGTTGGAGCCGCCGCATCATGTGGCGCCACCCCGGTTCGAGGAATCAGTATTCCAGTTATTGGCAGCCGGCATCGTGCCGGTAATTACCCATCCCGAGCGGCTGACCTGGATTGAAACCCATTATTCGAAAATGGCGAGCCTGGTCAGCGGCGGCGCCTGGATGCAGATTACGTCTGGCAGTTTGACGGGGCGCTTTGGCAGACGGCCGAAATACTGGGCCGAGCGCATGGTGGACGAACGGCTGGTACATATCCTGGCCACCGATTCGCACCATATCGACAAACGCCCGCCATTTCTGGCGGAAGGCCGTGATGCCGCCGCTCAGCGTTGTGGCGAGGCCGAAGCTTTCAATATGGTCGACGTGAGACCCAGAGCCATATTGGCAGATCTGCCGCTTGCGAAAATACCACCGTTAGCTGAACGGGAGCCTGCGCAATCAACGGGCCCACGCTGGCGTAACTGGTTAGGCTTGGCATAATAAGCACTCTTGTACGAGGTACGATGTCATGAACAGATTATGGATGTGCTGCATTTTTATCTTTTGTCTGGGAATGTTTGGCTCCAGTCATGCGGCCTCGGAAAAAAAGTCAGGGCAAATTACTGTTGCTACTGCCAGTGCCAATGAATTGCCGCCTCCTGATACCACCTCGACGGTTGGTGTTTACAAAGGCGTGTCGGAATATCGTATCGGTCCGCAGGATCTGATTGAAATCAACGTATTTCAGGTCGCCGAACTCAACCGTACCGTCCGCGTGAATACTTCGGGTGATATTTCATTGCCCTTGATCGGCATCATGAGAGCAGGTGGCCGCACAGTGCAGGAGTTGGAAGCCGATATTGCGAAAAGCCTCGACGCGAAATTTCTGCAAAACCCGCAGGTCACGGTTTTCGTCAAGGAATTCACCAGTCAGCGCGTCACTTTGGAGGGCGCTGTAAAAACCCCCGGCATTTATCCGCTGACCGGCAAAACAACTTTATTGCAAGCCATTGCGATGGCTCAGGGTCTGGATCCCCTCGCGGACTTGAAGGGCATCGTGATTTTCCGTGTAGTCGATGGAAAGAAAATGGGTGCGCGTTTCGATATCAAGGCAATTCGTTCCGGCACTGCAGCCGATCCGCAGGTATATGGCGATGATATTATCGTGATTGATCAATCGGGTTCCAAAACCGCTTTCCGCCGATTTATGGAGAGCATACCGATTTTCAATATGTTCACTATTCTCTAACCGGAAGTCCAAGCGTGTCCAATATTCCATACGACCCCCAGAATGACCCAAGGCGAGACCTGTTTCCGACGCCGCATCAAGGACAGGAAGGTCGTCACCTGACGATTGCCCGCAATCAGGCAATCAGTGTGGACACCCGTTTGGGTGAGCCGGTTGCAGAGACCGAAGACAATATTGATCTATTAAGTTACTGGCATATTTTATTAAAGCGCCGCTGGACTGTGCTGGGTGTATTGGCAATTGTTTTTCTGACCAGTCTTGTTGGGACTTTGCTGACGACCCCAATTTATCGTGCTACCAGCATTTTGCAAATTGATCGTCAAACCATCCAGGTCATGAATAATGTGCAAGGCGTGGTACCTGCAGAAGACAGTTACGCAGACGATTTTTACCAAACTCAATACGAGCTGCTGAAAAGCCGTGCTCTGGCGCAACGTGTGGTTGGACAACTTGGCTTGGTTGGATCGGGGCAGCTGGAAAAAATGCAGCCAGGTTCGCCGTGGCAAAAACTGATGGGCCTGTTTGGTCGTGATGGCGATAGCTCGCAAGACTCCGTGCACCCATCCAATGCATTGCCCGGCAGTGATCTGGCGGCAAAAGAAAATCAACTGGCCGGCACTTTCGCCAGCGGAGTGAATATTGAGCCGATTCGAAATTCGCGTTTGGTGCGAATTCACTACGACAGTCCGGATCCGGCATTTTCGCAAAGAGCGGCCAATGCCATTGCCGAAAGCTTTATCTCCAGCAATTTGGAACACAAGGCAGGCTCTACCACCTATGCCAAAGGTTATCTGGAAGATCGACTCAAAGAACTGAAAATAAAACTGGAAGACTCAGAGCGGAAGCTGGTCGAGTTTGCCCAAAAAGAGCAAATCATCGGTACCAGTGGTGGCGACGACAGCACGACTCTGACCCAGCAAAACCTGCAGTCGTTGAATAGCGCTTATGCCAAAGCCCAGGAAGATCGTATTCGTGCCGAGGCAAAATGGACCGAGGCGCAGGCCAGCAACGGTATGAGCATGGCGATGTCTATGGATGCCAGACAAAATCCGTTCATCACGACCTTGCAAGAATCTCGCAGCAAGCTGATGGCCGAATATCAGGATAAATTAAGACTGTATAAACCTGCTTATCCTGTGATGCTTCAATTGAAAAGCCAGATTGATGAATTGGACAAGCAGATATCAGCCGAAACCGGCAATATGCGTGGCGGCGTTAGAGCGCAATACCTGGCCGCCGTTAAAGCAGAGAGCATGTTGGCGAAACAGATTAATAGTCTGAAGTCCGATGTGTTGGATCAAGATGGTCGCAGCATTCAGTACAATATATTCAAGCGCGAAGTTGATACCAATCGCCAGTTATATGATGCATTGCTGCAACGGTACAAGGAAATCGGCATTACCGGCGGCATCACCAACAACAATGTTTCCATTGTCGATCGTGCGCAAATGGGCTGGAAATTCAAGCCCGACCTGATGCGAAATTTAATGGTTGCGATCATGGTCGGCTTGGTGATGGGTTGCTTGCTCGCATTGGTATTCGAGTATCTGGACGATTCACTGAAATCGCCGGAAGACATCGAAAAGATTCTGGGCCTGTCCATTTTGGGTGTCATTCCAAAACTGAAAGAGCCACAAACGCCGACGAGTGCATTGATGGATTTGCGCGGCGCATTTACCGAAGCGTATCGTTCGGTTCGAACCGCCCTGCAATTTTCTACCGACAAGGGCGTACCTCGTGTTCTGCTGATTACCAGCGCATCGCCGGGCGAGGGCAAATCCACTACGGCGCGTGCACTCGCGCAAAATATTGCCGAATTGGGTCGCCGGGTTCTGATTGTCGATTGCGATCTGAGGAATCCATCGTTACATCGACATTTCAATGCCGATAATTCGACGGGCTTGACGAATTTCCTGGCTGGTGCGATCAAGCCGATGGATCTTATCCAAAAGACCGACACGCCGAATTTGTCGTATTTATCGACGGGCCCATTGCCGCCCAATCCTGCCGAATTACTGATGGGCTCCAAGTTGGTTTCGTTCCTGACGGTTGCGGTTGAAAAATTCGATCAGATTATTATCGACGGCCCACCGATTCTCGGCTTGGCAGATGCACCAATTCTTGCCAATCGCGCCAGTGCGACACTGATCGTGGTCGAGGCCGGAGAAACTCGCGTGGCTGTTGCCAAGAATGCGATCAAGCGTTTATACGCCGCGCGCGCGCATTTGGTCGGCGCCATCATGACCAAATACAGTGCGAAACAGCATTCGGGTTATGGCTATGGGGCGGGTGATTACGATTATTACTCGTATGGCGGCGTAGCCAAGGAACGCTTGACCAAGCAATGACCTTGCCGGCGCTCGAACAGGCAATCACCTTCCTGAGTCGCGCCGACTTGATAGCAACTGCCCGTCAACAAGCCTTGCCGGCGGGCGTTACCGAAATTTTGAAAATAAGTTCTGGCGATAATGACGCGTTGATGGCGGCCCAAGAAAGTTCGCGATTATCGCAAGAAGATGTTCGCCACGCTGCCCAGTTTTACGTACAGCAAATTCTGTTTGCACCCGACAGCGACCATTATCGGGTGCTTGGTGTTGATCCGGATAATGCCGAAGCCAGGATTAAATTGCATTACCGATTGTTGGTGCGTTGGCTGCACCCGGACAAGAACTCAAGCGATTGGGAGGCGGTGTTTTCAGACCGCATTAATCGTGCATGGCATTCATTGAGAACACCCGAGCGCAGGCGTGAATACGACGAGCAACTGAAATCGCGAAATTTCAATAGACCAGCTTCGGCCGAGCCGAGCCGCGAACTGAAACCGCCGCAATTGCGCTCCAGTAATGTCGACGAGCGCTTTATGAGCTCGCGAGCTATCAAACGAATTCCAATTGCTGTGTTTGGACTGCTCGGTGTCGGCGCCGTTTTCGCATTGTGGTGGCTTAGCCAACTCCAGCCTAATCTGGCGCCACCGGTCATCGCGGATATGGATGCGGCGCCTGTCGTACAACAGCTATCAGGTAAAGCAGCGCCGAAGAACGAGCGGCATGAAAGCACTGTAACTACTGTCGCGTCGGCAACCCTGCCGGTGGCGACCACGGAAAACACGATAAAGGCGCCCGCCGAAATTGCTATCGTCGAAACAGCATCGACACAAAAGATCGTTCAACCGTTGATTGTTACTGCCGCAGTGCCCGTAGTTAGAACATCGGATGTTGTGCCGCCCGAAGTGAAAACGGCTATGCCCGCGCTGACGCAGAAAAACGCCCCGCTATCCGCCGTCCGGAAAGGAAGTACGACGCCAGAGGTACGACAGCCTGAACTCAAAGCCGGTTTGGCAAGCGCGTCGGTTAAAGTGGATAAGCCCTCGGCGGTCGCGATACAGAAGAACAGAACGGATAAAACAAAACCGGATAAAGCACCAGTACCGGCGATTGGGACCGCTACTGCGGCGTTACCAGTGAGTACGACGGCGGCGAATAATGCGATAGAAGCCAAGCCGGTCAAAAGTCATGACGCAAACGTGAAACAATTCTTGCAGCAGTTTTCGCGCGTCTATGCCGACGGTGATTATTTCGCGTTGCATAATTTATTCACTAAGGATTTAAGCATCATAAGTGCGCCGCCGCAGCGCAATGTATTGCGTAGCTATCGACAGTTGTTCGAGAATAGTCAAAGCCGGGAAATAGCCCTGGATCACGTTACCTGGCTGGCCAGTGAAGAAAACATCGTCGTCATCGCCAGCTACCAGACTCAGGTGTTGCCTCGCGGCAAAGCGGAAGCAGAATCCAGTCGCGGCGATATTCGCCTCGATCTAAGGATGGAAAATGGCCAGCTAAGAATTATTCGCCTGCAATCGGATACAAAAAATGGCTGAGCGCTCGATACGGGATCGCGGATACATCATGCGAACCTTCTGGATCCTGTTGCTGGTCGGTCTGGCATGGAGAATATTCACTCTTGGAATGGCCGATGCAGAGAGCAGAACGGCGCCGGACAAGGCGCTGCAATGGCGTGCGAACCATGCTGCAGCTCTTTTTGCGCTGGCAGAAGAACAGGTCAAAAACCCCGCCACATATCGCGAGGCAGGTGAAAATGCGAGAGCTGCGTTGCGTGCCTATCCATTGGAAGGCCGTGCCTACCGAATACTGGGACAGCTGGCGGAAACCGAAAAAAAGCCCGAGCAGGCGTATAAATTTTTTCAGAAAGCGGCTTGGTATAGTCCACGCGATATTGAATCGCACCTCTGGCTGATGAATTATTCGCTGCAAACTGAAAATGCCGATGCTGCCGTATTCCATCTCGATAGAATGTTGCGAATGCGGATCGACTTGCTTCCGCAGTTGGCCCCCACGATCGCGGGACTTGCTGTATACCAGGGTTCCCAAGATGTACTGATTCATTGTCTCGAAAAACAACCTGTCTGGCGCACACAGGCAATCGGTTACATAGCATCACGCACCGATGCGGGCCAACTTTATGCGGTTTTTTTCAACCGTCTAGCGAAATCCGGTAATGGTTTGAACGAAGTCGAACAGCAGGCATGGCTCAATGCACTCAATCAGAGCCAACAGTGGCCGCTGGCATACCTGACTTGGGCTGCCCAGTTATCAAATAGCCAGCAACTTGGATTGGGCAATTTATTTAATGGCAGTTTTGAGCATGAACCGCTCGGCGGTGAGTTCGATTGGAAGTTCGAACATGTGCCAGGTGCGGTTGTTGATCGTGTTGCACATGCGGGCGCTGATGGTGAGCTAGCTCTTCGAGTCAGTTTTGATGATCGCCGCGTACCGTTTAATCATGTGAAGCAGACTTTGGTATTGCCCGCTGGACGATACCGTTTGTCCGGCATAGGCTTGGCGGATGATTTGCGGTCCGAGATTGGTCTGGTTTGGGCCGTGGCATGCCTGGGAAAAGGTAATGTTGTGGCAGCGAGCGAGCCAATAAAGGGACGTAGTAAAGACTGGCAGGCATTTTCGGTGGATTTTGACGTTCCCGCTAGCGGGTGCTCGGCACAAATCCTGTGGTTGAAACTTCCGGCCCGGGCTCCGTCTGAGGAGGAGATTGGCGGTACCATTTGGTTCGATGCCTTGAGAATCCAGAGAATTCAAGGGTTTACTGAACAGAAAGCTAATAAATAGCCCCTTGAAACTTGCATGTTTGTGGAAAACATCGCTATTATGTAATTCAGCATATTTCCGTCCCCCGGAGGCTTTATGAAAAAAACTATCCTTATAGCTTTATGTGCAGGCAGCATCGGTTTCGCTTCATTGCTATCGGCTGCCGAAGGCGATGCGAGCGTTGCGATTCTTGATGAAATCAAAGGCAACGTGCTGGTGAACCAAGGTGAAAACTTCGTTCCGGGCGTCGAAGGCCAATCACTCAATGCCGGTGATCGCGTAATGGTCACAAAAAGTGGCAGTAGTGCCACCATCCTGTTTGGCAAAGACTGCCAAACCGAAGTCAAAACCGGCACGATAGTTACCATTCCGGAACATTCGATTTGCGAAGGCGGCCAGCTTGTTACCCAGTCACTGCAACCAGGTACTGGTACAGCTCCAGGTGCCAGTGGCAATGGTGTTGGTTTAACCGGTAGCGGTAATGCCGGGATCTATACTTTGGCAGGCGTTGCATTGGCGATTGCCTGGTACGAAATTCAAAAGAGCCCTTGATTTTTGATGGCATCTGCAAAAATATAAGTTAGAAGGCCGCTTTGTAGCGGCCTTCTTTTTTGGGGCGACGAATGTTGAATCAGAAAATTGTTTTTTATCTGGCATTGGTGGTTTTATTTCTTGCGGCTTTGTTTGGGGGCGGGCAGGGATTCTTCGGGGATGTACTCGCACAGCTGGCGGCGATTGCCTTGCTGATAGCTTGTTTGCTGAATAAACAATCCGAGCTTGAAGCAGCGAATGGTACGACACGTATTTTATCGTTTTCATTCGTTGCGATTGTGCTGTTCGTACCGCTGCTGCAATTGTTGTATCCCTGGTCGAGTTCGACCGAATTCGCAACGCACATGCAGCGCGACTTGCAAGAAGCCGGCGTGCAGTTGTCGAACGGCAGCTCATACAAAACCTATGGCGCGGAGAACGCATTATTCAGTTTATTGCCGGCCATCGCCATTTTTATTGCCTGCCTGCAGTTGCCAAGTCATTATCGCCAGCGGTTGCTGATCGCGTTGGTGCTTATCGTTGCTTTCAATATTGTTATCGGCTTTGCCCAGTTGGCACAAGGTTACAACAGTCCATTGCGTTTTTACGCGATAACCAATGTCAGCGAAGCGGTAGGCTTTTTTGCCAACCGTAACCATTTCGCCAGTCTATTGATGATGAGCTTGCCCCTGGTTGTCGCGGTGACGGCATGGTGGGTCTATAAGCGCACAACCAAGACTGCGATATCGCCAATGTTGATCATCGGCGGTGGACTGTTTTGCATTCTGATAATTCTGGCTATGGCCGTGGCACGCTCCCGTGCCGGTTTGCTGCTGGGTGTGATCGGGGTAATGCTGAGTTTGCCGGCAATGTTCGCATTGCCTAACAGAGTCGGCATGAAACGTTTGCTTGGCGTCTTATTGGCATTCGGAGTGATTGTCATTATCCAATTTGGGCTGTTGGGAATTTTGCAGCGATTCAACACGGGTATTGTTGATAACACCAGAAAGGAAATGACGATAACGAGCGTCGAAGCGGGCAAAGCCTTCGCGCCGATGGGGTCTGGTCTTGGCACATTTCGTCAGGCTTACGCGCCGTTCGAGGCTCGACATGAAGAACAAATAGTCAATACGTTGACCAATCATGCCCATAACGATTATGCCGAGCTTTGGCTTGAGGGAGGCTACCCGGCCTTGTTAGCGATGGGTATTTTCTGGATTTTGTTTATTGTTGCAGGATATCGCGTATGGCGATTGCAAAAGCAGGGTGACTCATTCGATGTTTTACTTTCTCGGGTCGCTTGGGTCGCAGTGCTGCTTTCATTGCTGCATTCTTATATTGACTACCCGTTGCGAACGACCGCGAATGCCAGCGTATTTGGCTTACTGTTGGCACTGACCCTTGCCAACCGTATTCCGGATAGGTAGAACACCTGCAATCAATTAAATCGAAATCCTTGGTCAATCAGGGTTGTGAGGGTGCGCAACAAGCTGCATTACGCTAAAGTCTTACCCATTGGCGGCATCTCGTGATAATTGAAAAGGTCAAAAATGCGATCCTTAGACACCATTAAAATCGGCATTGTCGGACTTGGTTATGTGGGATTACCCTTGGCCATCGAATTTGGCAAACATTTCAATACGGTCGGATTTGATATCAACCTTGAACGTATTCAGGCTTTGCGCGAAGGTCGTGATGGCACTCTAGAAAGTACGCCGGAAGAAATAAAAGAGGCCAATAAGCTTGCTCTGACGACCGAAAGTAGTGATCTGCAATCTTGCAATGTCTATATTGTGACAGTGCCAACACCCGTAGATGATTCCAACCGTCCTGACTTCAAGCCACTGGAATCGGCAAGCAACACGATCGCACAATATTTGAAAAAAGACGACATCGTTATTTACGAATCGACAGTCTATCCCGGTACCACCGAAGAAGTCTGTGTACCCATCCTGGAAAAAGTGTCCGGCCTGAAATTCAATCAGGATTTCTTCTGTGGCTACAGTCCGGAACGCATCAATCCCGGCGATAAGCTTCGCCGATTGACGAACATAAAGAAAATC
>UEXZ01000345.1_pt1 | contig 11556 bp, 11 predicted proteins | sample 4301071 | NCBI WGS metagenome assembly UEXZ01 (sample SAMEA4773183, study PRJEB27434) | metagenome | biome: 2259; feature: agricultural soil; material: soil | place: USA | collected 2014-09 | depth 0.25 m
TGGTTAATCCGTACACACCGTTGTTTTCGACGATGTACACCATGTTTACGCCACGCCGCATCACGTGCACGAATTGGCCGACGCCAATCGAGGCCGAATCGCCATCACCCGACACGCCAAGATACAGTAGCTCGCGATTCGCCAGATTCGCGCCAGTCAGCACCGACGGCATGCGGCCATGCACGGTATTGAACCCATGCGAGCTACCGAGGAAATAATCCGGCGTTTTCGAGCTGCAACCGATACCGGAGAGCTTCGCAACCCGGTTCGGCTCGACATCCATTTCCCAGCAAGCCTGGATTATCGCGGCCGAAATCGAATCGTGGCCACAACCGGCGCACAAGGTGGAAATTCGGCCCTCGTAATCGCGACGGGTTCGGCAAGCCTTGTTTTCCGTCAGCGAAGGATGACGCAGTTTTGGTTTGGCAAGATAGGTCATGGCGTTGAGACCTCACGTAAGTTTTTCTTGATTCCATTCACTGCACCGATAGCCTCGCTGATCGCGCGACCGATAAATCGCGCGGTGATCGGCGTACCGTCGTAATGCAGTATCGGCACCAATTTGGCAGGATTGATACCGAATTCATTGACTAACAGACTGCGCATTTGCGAATCGCGATTTTGCTCGACGACGAATACCGTTTCATGAGCCGCAATAAATTCCGCAACCGAGTCCGGAAACGGAAATGCCCGCAGTCTCAATGTGTCGAGATGGGTGTGCTCGCCTTCCAATACTTCGATCGCTTCGGCCATCGCCGGGCTGGTCGAACCAAAATAAATCGCACCGAACTTTGTCGACTGCTTCGCTTTTTTGACAACTGGCTGCGGCACTAATGATTTCGCCGTATCGAATTTCTTCAACAGGCGATGCACGTTGTACAGATAATCCGGTCCCTGCTCGGAATAGCCGGCATAGGCATTCTTGGTCGTACCACGTGTAAAGAAACTACCCTTGGTCGGATGCGTGCCGGGATAGGTGCGATATGGAATACCGTCACCGTCGACATCCAGATAACGGCCGAATTCCTTGCCCGACTCCAGTTCTTCGGCAGTCATGACCTTGCCGCGATCAAAACCCCGGCTTTCATCCCATTGCAACGGATCACACAGGCGCTGATTCATGCCGATATCGAGATCGCTCATAACGAAAACAGGCGTTTGCAAACGATCGGCCAGATCGAGTGCGGCAGCAGCATGATCAAAACATTCGCGCGGGTCTTCCGGGAACAGCAACACATGCTTGGTGTCGCCGTGCGAGGCATAGGCACAGGACAAGATATCGGCCTGCTGCGTGCGAGTTGGCATACCGGTGGACGGCCCACCGCGTTGCACATTGATAATGGTCACCGGAATCTCTGCCATATAGGCGAGACCTATGAATTCGGTCATCAAGGAAATGCCAGGGCCTGATGTCGTTGTGAAAGCGCGTGCACCATTCCAGCCCGCACCGACCACCATGCCAATCGAAGCAATTTCATCTTCGGCCTGCACAATCGCGTACATATTCTTGCCAGTCTCGGCATCGACCCGGTATTTCATGCAATAGCTCTGAAATGCTTCAGCACAGGACGATGACGGCGTAATCGGATACCACGCGCATACCGTCGCGCCGCCATATACGGCACCAAGCGCAGCAGCGCTATTGCCTTCCAGAAAAATACGGTCGCCGACTTTATCGGCGCGCTTCACTCTCAAGCCGATCGGGTGCGGCAAATTTTTTTGCACGAACTCTCGACCCATATGCAATGCCTGAACGTTCGAGTCGAGTAATTTCGGTTTGCTTTTGTATTGTTCCGAAATCAGTTTTTCGAGAACCGCGCATTCCATATCCAGCAATACCGATAAGGCCCCGACGTAGACGATATTCTTGAACAACTGGCGCTGGCGTGGATCGGTATAGGCGGCATTGCAGATTTCGGTCAGCGGCACCCCGATCACATGGATATCATCGCGGAAACGCGACGCCGGAATCGGCTTGCTGTTGTCGTAGAACAAATAACCGCCCGGTTCGATTTCCTTCAAATCCGCCGCCCAGGTTTGTGGATTCATCGCCACCATCAGATCAACGCCGCCACGACGGCCCAGATGACCTTGCTCTGTAACGCGCACTTCATACCAGGTAGGCAAGCCCTGGATATTCGACGGAAAAATATTGCGTGGGCTAACCGGCACGCCCATTCTCAGGATTGCTTTCGCAAACAACTCGTTTGCCGATGCAGAACCCGAACCATTTACATTGGCAAACTTGACGACGAAATCGTTTGTGGCTTCGATAGGTTTACTCATGCTCGTGCCACCTGCCTTGTTTTGCTGCGGCAACCTGGGCCAGCGCGGGTCAAATCCAATATCGATTTCTGCATATCCCAGGCACCGGTCGGGCAACGCTCGGCACACAGGCTGCAATGCAGGCAAACATCTTCGTCTTTCACCATCACGCGTCCGGTTTTAAGCGGTCCGGACACATAGAGATCCTGCGTCAGATTCAATGCCGGTGCGGTCAGATGTTCGCGCAATTTGGCTTCTTCATCATTATTCGTGAAGCTGATGCAGTCCATCGGGCAAATGTCCATGCAGGCATCGCATTCGATGCAGGCATCTTTCGAAAATACCGTCTGCACATCGCAATTCAGGCAACGCTCGGCTTCCTTGTAGGCTAGTTTCAGATCGAAACCCAGCTCCACTTCGATACTAATGCTTTTCAATGCCTTTTCTGCTTTCTCGTGCGGAACTTTAAAACGTTCATCCGGAGAAATTTCGTTGGCGTAGCTCCATTCGTGGATGCCCATTTTCTGCGAAACCAGATTCATCATCGCCGGCGGTCGCAGGACGACACTTTCGCCATTCAATAATTTGTCGATCGATATCGCGGCTTCATGGCCATGAGCAACCGCCCAGATAATATTCTTCGGGCCGAACGCGGCATCGCCGCCAAAGAATACTTTCGGCAAGGTGGATTGGAAGGTGTGCTTATCCACCACCGGCATCCCCCACTCGTCAAAAGCCATTCCGATATCGCGTTCGATCCACGGGAAAACATTTTCCTGACCGACCGCAATCAACACGTCATCGCATTCAACCAGTTCGTCCGGCTCACCGGTCGGCACCAGGCTACGCTTGCCTTTCGCATCGACGACGGCTTTGACTTTTTCGAACTTCATGCCGAACAACTTGCCGTCACGATGTTCAAAGCTTTTCGGCACCATGTAATTCAGGATAGGAATGCCTTCGTGGATGGCGTCTTCTTTTTCCCAGGGCGAGGCTTTCATTTCGTCGAAACCGGAACGCACGATAACTTTCACTTCGTCGCCACCGAGGCGTCGCGAAGAACGGCAGCAATCCATCGCGGTATTGCCGCCACCCAATACGATCACGCGTTTGCCGATTTTGGTGATATGCCCGAACGATACCGACGAGAGCCAATCGATACCGATATGGATATTGTCTTTTGCATCCCAACGGCCCGGCAGATCCAGATCACGGCCACGCGGCGCACCGCAACCCACGAACACGGCATCGTAGTTTTCGGCCAATAAATCTTTCAGCGATTCGATTTTCTTGCCGCCGTGAAACTCGACGCCCAAATCCAGGATGTAACCGGTTTCTTCGTCGATCACCGCTTCCGGCAAGCGAAAGCGCGGCACCTGCGTACGCATGAAGCCACCGGCTTTCGGGTCGCTATCGAACACGGTCACGTGATAACCCAGCGGCGCCAGATCTCTTGCGACGGTCAGCGATGCCGGTCCTGCACCAACACAGGCAATGCGTTTGCCATTTGGTTTACCGGCTTTCGGCAAACGGTGGCGAATATCGTCCTTGAAATCGGCGGTAACGCGTTTCAATCGGCAAATGGCGACCGGTTCCGGTTTCTCGCCATTGTTTTCCTCGACACGACTACGGCGACACGCAGGCTCGCAAGGTCGGTCACAGGTTCGCCCCAAAATGCCGGGAAACACATTGGATTCCCAATTCAGCATATAGGCATCGTCGTAACGGCCCGCTGCAATCATTCGAATGTATTCAGGAACCGGCGTATGCGCCGGACAGGCCAATTGGCAATCAACTACTTTTAGAAAATACGCCGGATCACGAATATCGGTGGGTTGCATGAGAACTGAGTTCCTCCACTACCGCGATGATGTTGCGTTAGCGTTGCCATGTCCCGGCAGCGCGCCTGTACAAACAATCTGATGCGAGCATAGCTCCTTGTTCACCGGGATGGAACTAGGCCACCCCCAAACCAAGTTCATGCTGCATTACAAGATAAGATAGCGACCTATGTCCGAAGCACACGACGCCCCATTCGCCGAGTTGGACCCTGATCGAATCCTGGAAGCCGTGGAATCTCTGGGCTTTGTTTGCGACGGTCGCGTGCTCGCCCTGAACAGCTACGAAAACCGCGTTTATCGCGTTGGCCGCGAAAACAACACACCGCTGGTGGCCAAGTTTTACCGGCCGGAACGCTGGACCAACGCCGCGATTCTGGAAGAACACGAATTCAGCGCCGAGCTGGCGGCGGCCGATATTTCCGTGGTCGCACCGATCAAGATCAACGATCACACTCTCCATCATGATGAAGAGTTGCGATTCGCGTTATTCCCAATGCAAGGCGGGCACGCGCCTGAACCGGGCGACAAGGAAACCTTGATTCATATTGGTCGCGCACTCGGTAGATTGCATTCGGTTGGCGCGGCGAAAGACTTTGTTCATCGCGAAAAACTGAGTATCGAGAACAAAGCCGAAGCCTCCGTGCACTATTTGCTGGAAGCGCATTGGCTGCCATTGGAGCTTGAAGAGAATTTCATCGCCTTATCAGAACAGTTGATCGACCAAATCGAACATGCCTGGGAGCGTGCGGGCAAGTTCGAGACTTTGCGATTGCACGGCGATTGCCATCCCGGCAATTTGCTGTGGCGCGACGACACCGTGCATTTCGTCGATCTGGATGATGCCAACACCGGGCCGGCCATGCAGGATTTGTGGATGTTGCTGAATGGTTCGCGTGAAACACGTTCGCAGCAAATGGCGTGGCTACTCGAAGGCTATGAGGTATTCAGGAAGTTTAATCGCGCCGAACTGCACTTGATCGAAGCCCTGCGTGCGATGCGGATCATCCACTACCACGCCTGGATTGCCCGTCGCTGGCACGATCCCGCTTTCCCGGCGGCATTCCCGTGGTTCGAGTCTTCGCGGCATTGGGAAGGCGTCATCACGCAACTGCAGGAACAACTCTCCGCGATGCAGGAGCCGGTACTGGTGCTGCGCTGACTCAACGCAACGTTCTGAACAGAAAATCGCAAACCGGGTAAGTGATATTGAAATTGCAGTTCGTCATGATGCTTTGATCGTGATGGCTCTGATGCAAACGTCGCATGCGGGCCAAACCCGGCAAGCGCGTTACCCAATGATCATTCGGCAAGTGATAAGCCAAATGCAGGTATTCGTAATTCAGAAAATACAGCATGCCGGTAATGGCAAACAACAATGCCGCGTTCACGCTCACCAGGGTTCCAATCAGCAAGGCCACCGGTGTACCGAACCCGAGCAGAAAAAAGGCAATCAAAAACGGAGGGAATAGTACGACTTTGAAATCGCGTGTGCTGTCGACGGGCATGGTGGAATGGGTAAAAAAACGATGGTGTTGTTTGACATGACGATGGAAGGCGATCCGGAATCCAGGCCGCGGATGGTGCATTACGAATCTGTGCCCAAGGTACTCCGACAAATTCGCATACAGAAACGTGATTGGAATCACCCACCATTCCCAAGCTTGAATATCGTGCAATTGCGCAAGACACAAACCGACACCGATGGCGATGATCGTATTGGTTACCAGGAAATGTCCCCACCCCAGGTAACGCGCCGGAATTTCACTCGCACGATATTCATCGCGAAATGTCGCGACTCGGGCATCGGTATCTATTTCGCTGGGATCGTTTGTCATAAATACTGGGCTCTGTTTTGGATCAACGTGGCGTGCTATTTCACATCGAATTTTTTTGCGACCGCATCCAAACGCTGCAATGACGGAGCACGCGGGTCCACCTGCCTTAAAAGTCCCAGCAAGCGATAAAACTCTTTTTTATTCGCGCGTCCCGATGCCTGCTCGGCAGCAATAATCAGGTAGGGAGTCAAATCCATCAATGCCGATTCAGTCCCGCTGTCCGGCACATGTGCAAGCGCACGTATCTGCAATGCGTACTCCACTGCATTGTCGCCAATCGGACTATAGAGACGTTGTTCCTTGAAGGCGGCCCACATTTTCTTTTTAAGTTCTGAAATAGGCTTTGCCGTCACGATTCGATCATAAATCTTGTCGGTATCGTAATCAGTCCACTGTGTTGCATTGTCCGCAAGATCGGAAGCAGGCTGGTCAAAACAATAAAGTACCTTGAAAGCGGCAAAGCGCCGTTTATCTTCATCTGTCTTTTTGAAATGCGCAAATTGGTCGATGATTGGACATTGTTCGCGATAACGCTCCAGCTGACCTAAATATTCAATTGTCGCCGATGCGCCTTGCAATACCTTGCCAGTAATCTCGTCATCGGGCATGGCGCTACATCCGGCATTGTTTAATTCTATCAGCGTCGACATGGCGTTATCGCCATCGGGTTTGGCGAAATGTGCAGTATCAATCTGCCCGATCAGAGTGGAATTCAGGCTTTGGCAGTCTGCTTGAGTTATAGGCTTTGTATCCGGGGCAGCCATAACCGGACTTGCAGATAGACAGAACACCAGCAAATTCGGAAACACCAATTTCATCGACTATTACCCTGACTTCAATGAGCTATTGTAACCAGAACCGCCCTGTCGAAACCGGCAATCTGCTAACCTAGCGGCCTGTTAAATCAAGCAAAACCCTCTTGAAAAACCAACATCGCCGCGCCTTCTGGCAAGTCCATCTCTGCGTCATGCTCTGGGGCTTTACCGCCATCCTCGGCAAACTGATAACCCTGCCCGCGCAAGCCTTGGTTGTATGGCGCATGGTTTTGGTCTGCGTATTTCTGGCGATGCTGCCGAAAGTCTGGCGCGGAATTACCGCACTGAAACCAAAGCTCATCCTGATTTATGCCGGCATCGGCGTGATCGTCGCACTGCACTGGCTGACGTTTTACGGCGCAATCAAATTATCGAATGCGTCTGTGGCCGTCAGCTGCATGGCACTGGGTTCGATTTTTGCCGCAATGATTGAACCGGTGTTGACCGACAAGGCCTGGAACAAGAACGAATTGATTATCGGCATTCTGGCCGTGCCGGGCGTCGTGTTGCTGGTCGGCGGCGTGCCGTTATCGATGCACACCGGTATTGTTGTCGGCGTCGTATCGGCATTTCTGACTTCATTGTTTGCAGTTCTGAATAAACGCTATGTGCATGATGCCGAACCGGAATCGGTCACGTTTATCGAGATGTCGGCCGGCGCCCTGTTTTTGACAATCGTCAGTGTTTTGTATTTCGGCAGCGAACAGACTTTGATGATGCCCGATACCCGCGACGCCATCTTGCTGTTGATTCTGGCGCTCGCCTGTACCTTGTTCCCGTTCATTATGTCGTTGCATGCCCTGCGGCATATCAGTGCCTTCACGACGCAACTGGCGCTGAATCTGGAACCGGTCTATGCGATCGTGATTGCGGCTTTATGGCTGAAGGAATACGAAGAACTAACCCCGCAGTTTTATCTGGGCGTGAGTATTATTTTATTCGCGGTATTTATTCAGCCGGCTGTGCTGGCTTTTAAACGGAAATCGGAGAGCCGAAGTATCGCCAAATAACACCTGGAAGTTTTACTTGCCTGGTTTGTCCGCGAACCGCATGCTGAGCAGCAAGGTTTCCAGATGTTTTTTATCCTGCTTCGACCAAACGTTATAAAGGCATCCCTGTCCCGCCACAGTCACGTAGGCGAGGTATCCAGGCCCGGTGCCGCCTTCCAAACCATAACTGGCATAACTGCCATCCGACCAGCGAATTGTATTCGGGAAAATCGTTGCGTCATTCTGACTCAATGCCAACGAACCAGTACCGGCAATACCAAAGGCACTGCGAGTGTCTGGCTTGTCGTATGCCACGGCCCAGCCGCCCGAGAATGCAGCTTTGCGTGGTTTGGCTGTTGGCTCCTTGTTTGCGGCCGTCAGCACGAGAATTGCGCATTTCTTCCGGTTTTCCGCTTTATACCATTGCGAATAAAACACTTCGGGAACCTGGTTTGCTTTCACTGATTTTGCAGCCCAGGGCGGCGGCCCGGGTTTGCTGGCCGCAGCAATGTTGATTTGTGAAATCAATAGCATGCATACGAACAATTTGGCCAACGGGATTTTCCTGAACGCGATCATGCTCGACGACTCCTGTGTCTTCTCGTTAACGTTAATCAATGATTGTCCGTCATCTCGGCGCTAAATTGGTATTTCAGGATCAATATCTGTTTAAGGCGGACGACAATTTTATTGCATTCGTCCGTAGTCAATAATTCGTTCTTCGCAGTCCAGGCCAAACGATCGGCATAATCCGGAAATTTCGGTGCTTCGCCCCACTTCACATCGGGATTACTTGAACGCGGATTTCTACCCAATAAATGCAGATGAACGCTGCGCGAGGTTTTCGCAGTTTTGAACCCCTTCGGCTCGGCCTGTTCATTCAAGGCCCAATTGCCGGCTTCCCAATAATTGACGCAGCCACCCTGCAACTGAGGTAGCACTTCCAGCATGGCCTGGCCGGTCGCGGCAACCAGACAAGACCATAGCTTTAATTCATCCGCCGCGAGTTCGCTGCGTTCCCAGACGTCTCTTGGTGGATTGACGATCAAATTGCCACCATCGTTACGATCAATCAGAGCCGCCCCGATATCCGGAAGCACAACCTGTCCGCCATCGCAGCTGAATAATTTCCGGCCCATGTCGCCTCCATGCTCCTGTACAAAGCTGAATGCTACATCACGGCGACCGGTTGGCCGCACCGATATTTATTCCGCGTTTGGAATAAGCATCCCCCCACGCCTGGAGTATCCAATGGCAAGTTTCAAAGTGAACGCACAAGGCAGCTATATCACCAATGATGATCGCCTGATGTTTGCAGTCGAAGTTCGAGATGAAGATGGCGCCCCGATTACCGGACTAAAGAAATCGAATTTCAAAATCTGGCAGATGTGCCATTTATTTGGCGATCTCAGTTTTTTCGTAGTCGAACTCGACACCATTGCCGGACTCGAAGGTCATTACCACCTGGTCAGCAAATTCTGGAATCCTGCGGTCAACGGTACGTTTGCGTTCAAAATTCTCGTGGGCAAATCGCGCACAAAAGGCCAGGCTATGACCTGGGTGGTCAAAGTCGACGGCGGACCGAAGTAAGCCGTAAATCACTGCGCCCCGGCACAGACCGGGGTCCAGAAATCGACGAGAATACGTTTCAAAGCATCGCGACGGTTAAATAACGCTCAGTGTGCGGCCTGTCTTTTTCGAATTCTCGCAATGGCTTCTGGGCCCCGGTCTGTGCCGGATCAACATTCACTATGCGCGACTATAACCATGGAAGACTCGAGTCCCGAACGTTATTTTTTCTGTTCTTTTTGTTTGGCAGGAAAATGTAAGGATTTTAGAACGCGCTCGACTTCGGCACGCTTTTCCGGACTGGCAGCGGAAAACTCGATCGTGAGTAATTGGTACAACTTGCCGTCGACCAAAAAAACCCGGTCATTGTATAGATTGCCGTCCTTATCCAAAACTTTCGCATGCCGGCCGACGTAGCCATCGAGAGAATCATCGACCTTGGATACGAGCGTCTTGCCCTCCGCTACACCTCCCACGGTATCGTCCAGTATTTGCACAGGGTCTTTTTGGATACCAAGCAAATCTCCCACCATCACCATCATCGCGACTTCGCCACGATCGATGGTGTAGGTTGACGTGGGAAGCTCCCTGCCATCGTCCATCTTGGTCTTGAAATGCTCGACTTTCGGCGCTGCAGGCACTTCGATCGTAAACGATGCCGTCTCGTCCTGAAACGTAGTCCAGGTTTCCAAAGCGGATGCCGGCAATGCAAGGCTCAATACCAAAAACAAGAAAGAAAACTTGCGCATGTTATGACTCCCCTTTTGAAATGCAATGAATACGGATCGCTTATTGGCACACTATGCGCTGAATTTAGTCCGTTTGGAATCATGCATCCGGTCGCGGTTCACGCCAGTGGCATATCGCTGTCAGCCCTGCATAACTGGTCATGCAGGGCACGAACTTTATCAACCACCGGGTCAACAACAGTACTGCCCATATCTGCAACGAAACGGCAGGAGGCAAATCCATCCGACTTGCGTTCATATTCATTGACCCAATGCTCGCGGTCCGGCATGCGTTCGGCTTTGATCGGCCAAATACCGGGGCGTGGTTTCAGATGACTTTTGATGCCGATTCGCCAAGGCTTTGGACTGACGCGTGCGCGGAAACAATGTTGATGCATGCACATCCGCACATAAATCGGATCCGCTTCGACTTCCTTGAAGAAGCTGGCAACTTCCGGCTCGGCCGGATCGAAAGTGCGATGCATCGCCAGGGCACGAAAACCGGCCGGCGTTTTGTACAACCTGATCCGCCAATCCTGATGTTTTTTCAGGAAAGCGTCCATGCGATTCGTTGTTTGCTGTTCCGGCGTACCTTTCGCTTTCTGTTTCATTCCGAACAGAAATTTCGCAACACCGTAACCAACGATCAAAGCGAGGAACATCAACAGAATGGCCAGGCCCCAACCACTGAAATATTTTCCGATGACTGCCCCCGCAATGATCAACAGGCAAACCACCTGCACCACGAAGCCGGGCATCGGCTCGTTGGAAAAATCGATATCCGCGAACAAGACATTCGGAGTGTTCAGGCATTTCGCGCCATAGATATTCCGGGTAATAACCGCATCGTCATGCCGCGAAAGCACTTGCTCGCGGATCGGCACGCCGAACGCGCCGTTATAGGCGACCTTAGGTTCGCTGCGTTCCAGTTTTTCGCCGGCCACGACTCGCGCAAAAGCATCTTCGGCGCGGGCATCGGCATTGCGCTGGGCATCGTCCTGACTGGCTTCCGACCAGCCAAAGCGGCGCACGGTTATTTGCTTGCCGGAAACACGATGCTTCAGCGTAGCCTCGGCCCAGTAATCTGGAATCAGCATTCAAAAATCCTTCAATTACTTTGTTGACCCTTGCTCAAGGCATTCAGCATTTGCGCGTTCAATTCCTGGAAATCACGAACCAGTTGATCGCAAGCGGTTTTCTTGGCTTCGCAAATAACGCTCATGTTCAACACTATTTCCCCGTCTTTTTCCACCGGGAAACGTTTCACGACGGAGGGATACGACGGATGGCCAACTGGCGTGAAAGACCACATAGCGTTTTCCTTCAGCTGCCTGACGATCATCCAGCCACTCTCTGTTTGCACCGTATTTCCGGGATCGGATGCCAGTGCGGTCCGGGCTTCTTCAACGGATTTGTAGCCAATGTCGGTAGTTTCCGATTCTTTCAATGGTTTTGGTTCTTCTGCTTTCCTGTTTTTCAGCGCATAGGTCACTTCATGACGCATGAGCTTGAAT
>UEXZ01000284.1_pt1 | contig 11305 bp, 14 predicted proteins | sample 4301071 | NCBI WGS metagenome assembly UEXZ01 (sample SAMEA4773183, study PRJEB27434) | metagenome | biome: 2259; feature: agricultural soil; material: soil | place: USA | collected 2014-09 | depth 0.25 m
GGTCGAACGTGTCCAGCGGCTTTTCCCATGTGGGCATGAAAGTCGAATGGCGGATGAAAGGCAAGGTGCCGGTGGCGTTGATCATGCGTTACAACGCCAGCGAGAATCCGGAAGACGCCAGCAAGCTTGTGTCTTACCTGGTGGTGGTGAAATTATCTAAGACCGATGTTTGCATCGTCGATATCCTGAAGCCATCGAAAACCCAGAATATCGATGCCAGGAAATTGGCAGACAATCCTGCCAAAAGAGTCTGCCAGCAGTTTTGATTTATTCGTAACTCAAATCAGTCGCCTTGCCCCAAAATACGCGATACGAATACGCGGTATAGAAAAGGATCGCCGGTAGGGTAATGGCAACACCGATAAACATGATGAACAGTGATTCCGGTGCCGAGGCGGCCTGGTCATAACGCAGCTTGTCGACGACAAGATACGGAAACAGGCTGTAGCCCAAGCCGATAAACGCCAATACGAACATGCTTATTGCGCACGCAAACGGCAACCATATCTTTTCGTGAAACCCCATCGAAAGCTTTCGCAGGTGACGTTCACAAGTGAAAAAACACAGTGCGGTCAGCGCAGGAATCGGCAACAGCCAGAATAATTGCGGCAAAGCGAACCATTTTTCGAAAATTCTCGCGCTTACCAGTGGCGTTGCAAGCGAAACTGCAACGATACCCAGACCGGTCAACCACAGGCTTCCATAGGCCCAGCGGACCGCACGACGGAATAATTTCCCTTCGGTTTTCAACAATAACCAACAGGCACCGAGCAATGCATATCCTGCCACCAGGCAAAACCCGATGAAGATCGCAAAAATGGTGTGGCTTGGCGTGTATTCAAAACCCAAAATGTAGACACCCAGCATAAAGCCTTGTGAAAAAGCGGCCAGCAAGGAGCCCGCATAAAATGCGGCATTCCAGGCTGGCTTGTGATCGGCATGCGCCTTGACGCGAAAGTCGAAAGCGACACCGCGTAAAATCAAGCCGATCAGCATGAAAGTCACCGGCAGATACAGACCGCCAAGAATAATTCCGTGCGCTACCGGAAACGCGACCAGCAAAATGCCGACGCCTAGTACCAGCCATGTTTCGTTGGCATCCCAGAATGGGCCAATCGAGGCAATCATGCGGTCTTTTTCAGCGTCTTCGGCGCGTCACAATAAAATACCGACGCCAAGGTCGTATCCGTCCAGCACCACGTAGATCAACATTGCGAGTGCCATCAAACCAAGAAAAATCAGCGGTAAAAATTCGTTCATGGGAGTGCCTCCGGAACTGCGATAGGCGAGAATTTCTTGCTGGCATTTCGCGCCAGATAAAACAGCACGCTGATGTAGGAAAGTATCAGCACGAGATACAGCGTCAGATAAAGCCCGAGCGATAAACCAATGATCGGTGCGGCGGTTGCCGATGCAGCGTCTTTGGTCAGCAATACGCCGTAAACCAGGTACGGTTGGCGGCCGATTTCGGTGACATACCAGCCGGCCAATGTCGCGATCCATCCGGAAAAACTCATCAGGACAAGAATACGTGCAAGCCAGGGTTTCGGCGTGCCGTTTTTGCGCGATTGCCATGCTGACAGCCATGAGGTTGCCAGCATCAACACGCCGATTCCGACCATTACACGGAAGCCCCAGAACACTGGCAATACCGGGGGGTGTTTGTCCGCGAAATCATTCACACCCTTGATCTCGCCATCCATTTCGTGGGTAAGGATCAGGCTCGCCAATTTGGGAATGCCGATTGAGTAATCGTTACGTTTTTCTTTTTGATTCGGTATCGCAAATGCCAGCGCCGGCGCGCCGCGTTCGGTTTCCCAAACGCCTTCCATCGCGGCAACTTTTGCCGGCTGGTGTTCGAGCGTATTCAAACCATGCAAATCGCCAACGAAAATCTGTACCGGAATCAATGCGGCAGCGACAAAGATGCCGGTTCGAAGTGCTGCAAGTACTGCTGCATTGCGTTCTCCGCGCAAGTATTGATATGCCGACAATCCCGCAATTAAAAAGCTCGCGGTCAGGCCCGATGCGGTCAGCATATGCGTCAGGCGATACGGAAAAGAGGGGTTGAATACGATGGCGAACCAATCGGTTGCATGTGCCTGGCCATCGATCATTTCAAAACCGACCGGCGTCTGCATCCAGGAATTCAGGGCGATAATCCAGAACGCCGACATCGTGGTGCCGAATGCGACCAGGAAAGTAGCGGCAGTGTGCATGCGCTCCGAAACCCGTTTTCTTCCGAACAACATGACGCCCAGAAATGTGGCTTCGAGAAAGAAGGCCGTTAGCACTTCATATGCCAGCAAGGGGCCGGCGATATTGCCGACGGTTTTCATGTAGCCAGGCCAGTTGGTGCCGAACTGGAAACTCATCGTGATACCGCTGACCACACCCAACGCGAATGTCAGCGCAAAAACCTTTACCCAGAAACCATAGGCTTGCATCCATTTTTCATCCCTGGTTTTCAGAAAACGCAATTTGAAAAACAGCAGAAACCAGCCCAGCGCAATGGTGATGGTCGGAAACAGGATATGAAATGAAATATTCGCAGCAAACTGGATTCTGGCGAGAGCGAGTGCGTCCATTGGGATATTTATTACCGTATGTATTTAATCAGGTGAAATTGAGGATTAGTGCTGCGCCGTAGCATGCGAACGCGATCGATATCCCGCGAAACGGAATGCTGAACCAATAAAGTTTTCCGAGAACGACCAGGCTTGCCAACAAGCCAAAGCCGATAGCGAGCAGGAAATAAGATGCAAACAGGAAATCGCGATGCGCCAACGCCAGATAGCCGTAGATCAACCCGAACAAAATTGCGCACAGGCTGTGGCTGGCATTGAAGCCGATCCAGCATTTCCACATATCGGTTTCCTTGGTGATCACCGGTGAAACCCGTTTCATCTGTTCGATCAATTGCGGATCGCGCGGCGTCAGTTTCGGTCCGTAAAAGGTGTAGACCAGATGAGCGGTGCCGAGCAATAAAATGATGCCGGACGATATCGCCATTAAAATTGAGGGGTTCATTGGTAACTCCGCGAGAGTTTCGTTCGCTATTCTTTTTTGCCGCCTGAAATCACGGAAATTTTGTCTTTCATTTCCAGCAGCTTGTTGACCTTGCCGCCGAGCGCCATCAGGGTTACCAGGGTTTTCGGCGATAGTTTCCGGACATCGGCAAACCAGGTCGTCATCAATTCCATCAGTTCATACATTTCCCGCATGCGGGATTGCGCGTGTTGTTCTTCGGGAGACTCGGGCGTTTCCAGCAATGCCCCCCGCAGCATCGAAAGGGTAGGCTCGACTTCGCGGCGCTGCCGTTCTTCGGCCAAGGTGGTAAAAATGTCCCAGATATCGCCTGGCGCACTGAAAAAGTCGCGGCGATCATTCGGCAGATGTTCCAGACGAACCAGACGCCATGCCATTAGCTCTTTCAGGCTCATACTGACATTTGAGCGCGAAATGCCGAGTTTTTCGGTGATTTCGTCCGCATTTAACGGCCTGTTGGCGACAAATATCAAAGCGTATATCTGTCCGACCGTGCGGTTGATGCCCCAGCGGCTGCCCATTTCGCCGAAATGCAGGACAAAACTTTGCGTCAGTGGACTTAGGTTCATTCTGAAGTTTCAGTAATTGTTGAAATTAGTGAAACGATACGCTGGTTCATGGTATTTGGCAATAAACATAATGAATTCGCACCGGCAATCGTGTCGGAGCAAATTTGGAAACATGAAGGCCAGCTGCGCCAGAATTGATAAAGGCACTTCAATTGCTTGAATATAAAGAGAAGTTTCTGGCTGGCGCTTCGGTCTAATCCATATTTCGGAACTGCTTAGATTTGCTCGCTACCAAAGCTCGGGCTAGCCAGTCAGGCAAGTACTTGCAAAGAAATGCGATCACATTATTGGTCCGGCCGGTAATGACCTTGGTTTTTCCGCTTTCTACCGCATCGACGCCGAGTGTTGCCACTTGCTCGCTACTCAGCCATAAAAATTTGGGTAATTTGGAAATGGCAGAGCGCATTCCGTTCACGTCGTGAAATTCGGTGTAGGTGAATCCCGGGCAAAGTGCCGTCACATTGACACCTCTCGGTGTCGTTTCCAGCGCCAGGCATTCGGAAAAACGGATCAGCCAGGCCTTGGTTGCGCCATACATTGTGTGACCGGCCGAGGATGGGACCAGGCCTGCCAGAGAGGCAATGTTCATGATGCGCCCGTGACCGGCTTTTTCCATCGCAGGCAGGTAAAGATGCGTGAGTTCGCCCACGGCATTGATCATGACTTGAAGAAAGTCCGAGTGCGTTTTCCAATCCGAAGAAAGATAGCGGCCGGGCACGCCGTAACCGGCGTTGTTGACCAAGGTATCGACTTCCAGATGCTGCGCTTGCGTCTGTTCAAACAGTTTTCCGGGCGCTTCGCGATCGGATAAATCGGCGGCAATCACGACGCATGGAGCGTTAGCGGACAGCTCTTTCGCAAGCGCCTCGAGACGATCGGTGCGACGTGCCGTAAGTATTAAAGGTTTGCCTCTGCGGCTGTATTCACGGGCGATGGCTTCACCAATGCCACTGGAAGCGCCTGTGATCAGTGCATATTTTCTCTTGTCCATTGGCTTCCTTTATTTTGCTGAATATGAAGCAGAGAGTATGCTTCACGCTTTGATTAGACCTTAGCGAGTTGAGGATTAAACCATGCGCAAGAAAATTGTGGCAGGTAATTGGAAGCTTCACGGCAGTCGCGTGTTTGCGCGGGAGTTGCTGGATGCGATTAACGCACAGCCAATACCGAGTGGCGTTGAAGTGGCAATCTTGCCGCCAACGCCTTATCTCAGCGAACTGACCGAGCATTATGGTGACACCGGTCTCGTTTTTGGATCTCAGGATCACAGCGTTAACGAGCAGGGTGCTTTTACAGGCGAAGTTTCGGCGTCGATGATTCTCGATGTCGGCTGTCGTTACGCGTTGGTCGGCCATTCCGAGCGCCGGCATCTCCATGAGGAAAGCAATGACCTGGTTGCCGAGAAGTTTGCCGCTGCCAAAAAAGCCGGTTTGATACCGATTCTATGTGTCGGTGAATCCTTGCATCAGCGCGAAGTCGGGCAAACTGAATGGGCAATTCAAAAGCAAATCGATGCGATTCTGCATGTTAGCGGCCCGCAAGCCTTTGTCAATGCGGTTCTTGCCTATGAACCGGTCTGGGCGATCGGTACCGGAAAAACGGCTTCGCCGCAGCAGGCTCAGGAAGTTCATGCGTATATCCGTAGCGAATTACGTGCTCACGATGCTAAAATCGCAGATTCACTACCGATCCTCTACGGCGGCAGTGTTAAACCCGCCAATGCGGCCGAGCTATTTTCCCAGCCCGACGTAGATGGCGGCCTGATTGGGGGCGCTTCTTTGGTCGCCCAAGAATTTTTGGCAATCATTGCTGCAGCTAAGCAGTGATAGCTTGATCTAAGGTTGATTTGAATATGTTGGAAATATCCTTAAAAGTGTTGTTCGTCTTGGTCGCATTGACCATGATCGTCATGATTCTGCTGCAGCAAGGCAGCGGCGCACAGGCAGGCAGCGGATTCGGTGCGGGCGCATCGTCCACCGTTTTCGGTTCGCGCGGTTCTTCGAACTTCCTTTCGAAATCCACTCGTAACCTCGCTATCGCATTCTTCGCGCTCAGCTTGTTCATGGCCTGGAAAGTCAGTCACGACAATAAAGCGCCTACCACAGCCGGCGGTGTGATTTCGGCTGAACAGGCTGCGCAAAAAGCTCCGGTTTCCGAAGTTCCTCAAGCTCCATCGCTTTCACCGGTTACTACGGAACCGTCTGCTACTGTGCCTTCGAGCACCGTTCCTGCAGCACCTGTCGTGATTCCACCGGCAGCCCCGGCAGCGCCGGAAAATAAAGATGCCAATAAAGAAGCTGCAAAACCTGTCGAACAGGGAAGCAAATAAGCTTTTGCGCTGATATAATTTGTCGGCTTTGTTGCGGGAGCAGCAAAGCCACCATGCCCAGATGGCGGAATTGGTAGACGCACTACCTTGAGGTGGTAGCGACTTAGGTCGTGGGGGTTCGAGTCCCCCTTTGGGCACCATATTAGTTTCACTATGTAATTGTTACGGACGCATCGTCGTTCAAACGAACGGCGGCATAAACGCGCTCTAGGGCGCAAAGCAGGGGACGCGAGTGCTAAGCGAATATTGGCCCATACTTCTGTTCTTGGCGGTCTCATCCGTCATTGGTATTTCATTGATGGTGCTGGGCAGTCTATTCGGCCCTCAGCGCCCATCCAGCGAAAAACTTTCTCCATACGAATGCGGCTTCGAAGCCTTCGAAGATGCTCGCATGCAATTCGATATTCGCTATTACCTGGTTGCCATTCTTTTTATCGCTTTCGATCTGGAAATCGCATTCGTGTTTCCATGGGCGATTATTTTTAGAAGCCTTGGTGTAGTGGGCTTGGTGGAAATGGGTATTTTCATGGGGCTGCTGGTTCTCGGCTTTGTCTATATCTGGAAAAAAGGAGCGCTCGAATGGGAGTGATACAAACTTTCTCGCGCGTGATGAACAACCCGGAGCCGATCGCTTCGGTTGACGACATTCTGCGTCCGGAAGGCGATAACCCGCTGTTGGAGCACGGCTTCGTGACCACCAACATCGATACTCTCGTTAACTGGGCCCGTACCGGCTCGATGTGGCCGATGACTTTTGGTTTGGCCTGCTGCGCAGTTGAAATGATGCACGCTGGTGCATCGCGTCTGGATCTTGATCGTTTTGGCGTCGTGTTCCGCCCGTCGCCACGTCAGTCGGATGTGATGATTGTTGCAGGCACTTTGGTCAACAAAATGGCGCCCGCACTTCGCAAGGTTTACGACCAGATGCCGGAACCCAAGTGGGTTATTTCGATGGGTAGCTGCGCCAACGGCGGCGGCTATTACCACTATTCCTATTCGGTCGTTCGCGGCTGTGATCGCATCGTACCGGTGGACGTCTACGTGCCAGGTTGCCCGCCAACCGCAGAAGCGCTGGTTTACGGCATCTTGCAGTTGATGAAAAAAATTCGTCGTACCAACACGATTGCACGATAAGACAGGACGCATATAAATCATGGCAGAACCTACCTTATCGCTGGCAGAAAAACTGAAAGCGCGCTTTGGCGAAAAAGCCCTGCGCATCGTCGAAGCGTTTGATGAAACGACACTGGAAGTTGCCGCGGCCGATTTCGGCGTCATCGCAAAAGCGTTGCGCGACGAAGAAGATTATTCATTCGATTGCCTGATCGATGTTTGCGGCGTCGATTATCTGAGTTATGGCGACGACGAATGGGAAACCACCGACGTTTCCTCCGAAGGTTTCTCGCGCGGAGTCGATGCCGAGGGCCCTGGTCGCTTTACCTGGGCCAATCGCCCGCAAGGTCTTGGTCCCGATAATCGTTTTGCGGCAGTCGCGCATTTATTGTCGATAAAACATAACAACCGCCTGCGTCTCCGCTGTTTTGCGCCAGACAACGGCTTGCCGATCGTTCCATCGCTCGTTGATTTGTATCCGGTCGCGAACTGGTTCGAACGCGAAGCATTCGACCTGTTCGGCATCGTGTTTGAAGGCCATCCGGATTTGCGCCGCATTCTTACCGATTACGGTTTTGTCGGTCACCCGTTCCGCAAGGATTTCCCTTTGATCGGCAACGTGGAAGTACGTTACGACGAAGAGAAAAAACGTGTTGTCTATGAACCGGTATCGATTGATCCGCGTGTCGGTGTGCCGCGGGTGATCCGCGAAGATTCGCGTTGGCAGCAAGCGGCGACAGAACAAACCGCACAGGTGAAGAAATGAGCGGACTGCAGGAAATTCGTAACTACACCTTGAACTTTGGTCCGCAACATCCGGCTGCCCATGGCGTATTGCGCCTGGTACTGGAGATGGACGGTGAAGTCGTGCAACGTGCCGATCCGCACGTAGGTCTGTTGCATCGCGGTACCGAAAAACTGGCGGAATCGAAACCCTTCAATCAATCGATTGGTTACATGGACCGTCTCGATTACGTATCGATGATGTGCAACGAGCATGCGTACGTTCGCGCGATCGAAACCCTGATGGGTTTGGAAGTGCCGGTGCGTGCGCAATACATCCGCACGATGTTCGATGAAATTACCCGTATCCTGAACCACCTGATGTGGATTGGCTCGAACGGTCTCGATCTCGGCGCGATGGCGGTGTTTTTGTATGCCTTCCGCGAACGCGAAGAATTGATGGATTGCTACGAAGCGGTTTCCGGCGCACGTTTGCATGCGACTTATTATCGTCCAGGTGGCGTGTATCGCGATTTGCCGGACACCATGCCGCAGTACAAGGAATCTCCTTGGCGCAAAGGCGAAGAACTCAAGCGAGTGAATGCGTGGCGCGAAGGCTCGTTGCTGGATTTCCTGGAAGCGTTTACCGATGATTTCCCGCGTCGCGTCGACGAATACGAAACCCTGTTGACCGATAACCGCATCTGGAAACAACGTACCGTCGGTATCGGCGTTGTCTCGCCGGAAATGGCAAAGGCCTGGGGCATGAGTGGCCCGATGTTGCGTGGTTCCGGCGTTGCATGGGACTTGCGCAAGAAACAACCGTACGCCGCCTACGACAAGGTCGATTTCGATATTCCGGTTGGCGTGCAGGGTGATTGCTACGATCGTTATCTGGTCCGCGTCGAAGAAATGCGTCAATCCAACCGCATCATCAAACAATGCGTTGACTGGCTGAAGCGCAATCCCGGTCCGGTGATGACCAAAAATTTCAAAGTCTCGCCGCCATCGCGCGAAGAAATGAAAGATGACATGGAAGCGCTCATCCATCATTTCAAATTATTCACCGAAGGTTATTCGGTACCGGCTGGCGAAGTGTATAGCGCCGTCGAAGCACCGAAAGGCGAGTTCGGCGTTTACATGATTTCGGATGGCGCCAATAAACCCTTCCGCTTGAAAGTACGCGCGCCGGGCTTTGCCCATCTCTCATCGATGGACGCGATCGTGCGTGGTCATATGTTGCCCGACGTGGTGGCAATGATCGGTACGTACGACATCGTCTTCGGCGAAATAGATCGTTAAGGAAAAAAGAACCGATGAAGGCTACCGGCAATTTCGCAGCGTGTCTGGATGTCGACCCAATGGTCGCATTGAATGCGCATACGCGTGAACACATCGATCATTGGGTGGCAAAATTTCCGCCCGATCGCAAACGTTCGGCAGTGATCCAGGCGCTGATGGCAGCGCAGGAACAAAACGGCGGATGGTTGACCGACGAATTGATGGCGGCCGTTGCCAAGTATCTGGATATTCCACCGGTCTGGGCATACGAAGTTTCCACTTTCTATTCGATGTTTGATCTGGAGCCGGTCGGCAAACATAAAGTCGCGATCTGCACGAACATCAGTTGCTGGTTGAACGGCGCCGAAGATCTGGTCAGGCACGCCGAGAAAAAACTCGGTTGCAAAAATGGCAGCACGACTGCCGATGGTCGTATCACATTGAAAATTGAAGAAGAGTGCCTGGCCGCGTGCGCCGGTGCGCCGATGATGGTCATCGATGGCCATTATCACGAGCGCCTGACGCCCGCGAAAATGGATGAACTCTTCGACGGACTGAAGTAAGGACGCGACGATGGCACATCACGAACATCACGGCCCGGTTGGCCCTGCGCCGCAAGAACACAGTGTGGTCTACACCACGCTGCATTTCGACAAGCCTTGGTCTTACGAGAATTATCTCAAGACCGGCGGCTATTCGGCTTTGAAAAAAATTCTGAGCGAAAAAATCCCGCCGGAACAAGTGGTCGACATGGTCAAGCAAAGCGGCTTGCGTGGACGCGGCGGTGCAGGTTTTCCGACCGGCTTGAAATGGAGTTTCATGCCACGTTCGGCGCCTGGTCAAAAATATATTTTGTGCAACTCGGATGAATCCGAGCCGGGTACTTGCAAGGATCGCGACATTCTTCGTTACAACCCGCATTCGGTTATCGAAGGCATGGCGATTGCGTGTTACGCAACCGGTTGCACAAAAGCCTATAATTATATGCGCGGCGAGTTTCACCACGAACCTTACGAACATTTCGAAGAAGCCTTGAAAGATGCTTACGCGAATGGCTGGTTGGGCAGCAATGTTCTGGGTTCCGGCATCGATATCGATATTTGGAGTGCGCTCGGCGCCGGTGCTTATATCTGCGGCGAAGAAACCGCGATGATGGAATCGCTGGAAGGCAAAAAAGGCCAGCCACGTTACAAGCCGCCATTCCCCGCGAACTACGGTTTGTTCGGCAAACCGACCACAATCAACAACACCGAAACTTATGCTTCGGTTCCGGCCATTGTTCGTAACGGCGCCGACTGGTTCCTGAATCTGGGCAAGCCAAACAATGGCGGTCCGAAAATATTCTCGGTGTCGGGTCACGTAAATAATCCCGGCAATTTTGAAGTTCGCCTCGGCACATCGTTTGCCGATTTGCTGGCTTTGGCCGGTGGCGTTCGCGGTGGCCGCAAATTGAAAGCGGTAATCCCGGGCGGTTCATCGATGCCGGTGTTGCCTGCCGATACCATGATGGCTTGCACGATGGATTACGATTCGATCCAGAAAGCCGGTTCCGGTTTGGGTTCGGGTGCCGTGATCGTGATGGACGAAACCACCTGCATGGTGCGTGCGTGCCAACGCATCGCACGTTTCTATTACAAGGAAAGTTGCGGTCAATGCACGCCATGTCGTGAAGGTACCGGCTGGATGTATCGCATCCTGACTCGCATCGTTGAAGGTAAAGCGACGATGGAAGACTTGCATATGCTGAAAGGCGCTGCCGGCCAAATCGAAGGTCACACGATTTGCGCATTCGGTGAAGCCGCCGCCTGGCCCGTGCAAGGCTTCCTGCGTCACTACTGGAATGAATTTGAATACGCGATCATCAACAAACGTTTCCTCGTTGACGATGAGCAAGCCGGTGTTGTGGAGAAAGCGGCATGAGCGCACAACCAACCAATGTAACTCCGCCTGATTGCGTCAATATCGAGATCAATGGCGTATCGATGGTGGCACCGAAAGGTTCGATGATCATCCATGCCGCCGATAAAGCCGGCATGGCGATTCCGCGTTTTTGCTATCACGAAAAACTGCCGATCGCGGCGAACTGCCGCATGTGCCTGGTCGATGTGGAAAAAATGCCGAAACCGGCACCTGCCTGCGCCACGCCGGTGATGGAAGGCATGAAGGTTTACACGCAAACGAAACGCGCGCTCGATGCGCAGCGCAACGTGATGGAATTCCTGCTGATCAACCATCCGCTCGA
>UEXZ01000373.1_pt1 | contig 11252 bp, 13 predicted proteins | sample 4301071 | NCBI WGS metagenome assembly UEXZ01 (sample SAMEA4773183, study PRJEB27434) | metagenome | biome: 2259; feature: agricultural soil; material: soil | place: USA | collected 2014-09 | depth 0.25 m
GTTTTTGGTAGTCGGTGAATTCCGGTTCCAGCGCTTCCTTGAATGCGACCGCTTTCGCGGCGATCACGTGCATCAACGGACCTCCCTGGGTGCCGGGAAATACCAGCGACTGCAATTTCTTTTCGATCGCTTCATTGGCTTTCGCCAGGATGATGCCACCGCGCGGGCCGCGCAAAGTTTTATGCGTAGTCGAGGTCACCACATCGGCATGTGGCACCGGATTTGGATAAATACCGGCAGCGACCAAGCCGGCAACGTGCGCCATATCGACAAAGAAATACGCGCCGACCGATTTGGCAATCGCAGCCATGCGTTCCCAATCGATAATTTGCGAATAAGCGGAAAAACCACCGACGATCATTTTCGGCTTGTGTTCGTTCGCCAAGGCCTGGATTTCGTCGTAATCGATCAAACCGGTATCCGGATTGATGCCGTATTGCACGGCATTGAAAATCTTGCCGCTGAAATTCACTTTAGCGCCGTGGGTCAGATGGCCGCCGTGCGCCAGGCTCATGCCAAGCACGGTATCGCCCGGATTCAACAAGGCCAGATAAACCGCGATATTCGCGGACGAGCCGGAATGCGGTTGCACGTTCGCATAATCGGCGCCGAACAGTTTCTTGACGCGTTCGATGGCCAGAGATTCCGCCACGTCGACATATTCGCAACCGCCGTAATAACGCTTGCCCGGATAACCTTCGGCATATTTATTGGTCAGCACGGAACCCTGCGCTTCCAATACGCGCGGACTGGCGTAATTTTCCGAGGCAATCAGCTCGACATGGTCCTCCTGACGCTGGCGTTCCTGCGCAATCGAGCGCGCCAATTCGGGGTCGTAGCCTTCAATACGCATTTCACGGGCAAACATGAACACCTCAGAGCTGTGGGCAAGCGCAAATTGTAGCGCCCAAGGCCGTTCAGAGCCACAAAATATAGCGTCCGGCCCGCGTTTGCGGGATAATCGGGGATTAAACGACCGTCAAGGTGAACGTTGCTTCGGGCAACGCGTCCGCCTGCGCGTCAGCAGATTGAACCGGAGTCCACATGCAATACATCTACACCATGATCGGCGTCAGCAAAACCGTGCCGCCAAAACGCGAAATCATCAAGGATATTTCGCTCAGCTTTTTTCCCGGTGCAAAAATCGGCCTGCTCGGCCTGAACGGTTCGGGTAAATCCACCGTGCTGCGCATCATGGCCGGCGTCGATACCGATTTCCAGGGCGAATCACGCCCGCAACCAGGCATCAAGGTCGGTTATCTGGAACAGGAACCGCGCTTGAATCCCGAGCACACCGTTCGCCAAGCCGTTGAAGAAGGCGTTGGTGAATTACTGCACGCGCAAGCCATGCTCGACGAGGTGTACGCCGCATATGCCGAGCCAGACGCCGATTTCGACAAACTCGCCGCCAAGCAGCAACGTCTCGAAGCGATTCTGGCGACCGCCGATGCCGATACGTTGGAACTGCAATTGGAAATCGCGGCCGATGCATTGCGCCTGCCACCCTGGGATGCGATTTGCGGAAAACTTTCCGGCGGTGAGAAACGCCGCGTCGCACTCTGCCGTTTGCTGCTGTCGAAACCCGACATGCTGCTGCTCGACGAACCGACCAACCATTTGGATGCCGAATCGGTCGAATGGCTGGAGCAATTCCTGACCCGCTTCCCGGGCACCGTGGTTGCGGTTACCCATGATCGCTACTTCCTGGAAAATGCGGCCGAATGGATTCTTGAACTCGATCGCGGCAAGGGCATTCCATGGAAAGGCAATTACACCGCCTGGCTGGAACAAAAAGGTGATCGCCTGAAGCGCGAAGAATCGGCCGAATCTGCTCGTCAAAAAGCGTTGGCGAAAGAACTCGAATGGGTCCGCAGCAATGCCAAGGGCGGCCGCAGCAAAGGCAAGGCCCGTCTGGCCCGCTTTGAAGAATTGAATGCTCAGGAATATCAGAAGCGCAATGAAACCAATGAAATCTTTATTCCACCGGGCGAACGTCTGGGCGATAAAGTCATCGAATTCAAAAACGTCACGAAATCCTTTGGCGATCGTTTATTGATCGACGATTTGAGCCTCGCGGTTCCGCCGGGTGCAATCGTCGGCATCATCGGCCCGAACGGTGCGGGTAAATCGACTTTCTTCAAGATGATTACCGGCCAGGAAACGCCGGACAAGGGCGAAGTGAATATCGGCCACACCGTGAAAATCGCTTACGTCGATCAAAGCCGCGATTTGCTCGCCGGCGATAAAAACGTCTGGCAGGAAGTTTCCGGCGGCTCCGACATCATCACGATCGGCAAAGTGGAAATCCAGTCGCGCGCCTACATCGGACGCTTCAATTTCAAAGGCGCCGATCAGCAAAAATTGGTCGGCACTTTGTCCGGCGGTGAACGCGGACGTTTGCATCTCGCTAAAACTTTACTGCAAGGCGGCAATGTCTTGCTGCTCGACGAACCATCGAATGACCTCGACGTCGAAACCCTGCGCGCACTCGAAGATGCACTGCTGGAATTCCCGGGCTGCGTGATGGTGATTTCGCATGATCGCTGGTTCCTCGATCGTATCGCCACGCATATCCTGGCTTTCGAAGGCGACTCGCATGTCGAATTCTTCCCGGGCAATTACAAGGAATACGAAGAAGACAAACGCCGCCGTCTCGGCGACGAAGCCGCGAAGCCGCATCGTCTGCGTTACAAGGCATTGAAATAAACCCTGCATCCCGGCGCAAGCCGGGATGTCTGTATGTAAATTAGCGAATTCCCGATTCGAGGTCTGCATGAGTTTTATCAACACACTTCGCGAAGCACAGAAAAAAAATCAGTCTCTGGTTTGTGTCGGACTCGATCCCGAATTGTCGAAATTTCCAGCGCATCTGCAAGATCATCCGGATGCGCTGTTTGAATTCCATAAAGCGATTGTCGATGCGACCGCCGACCTGGTGTGTTGCTACAAACCGCAGATCGCCCACTTCGCTGCATTGAGCGCGGAAGAATCCCTGCTCCGCACCATTGCCTATATCCACGAAACCTGCCCAGGCATTCCGGTCATCCTCGATGCCAAACGCGGCGATATCGGCAGCACGGCCGAACGCTATGCGATCGAAGCCTTCGATCGTTATCAGGCCGACGCCGTTACCTTGAATCCGTATCTTGGTCGCGATTCGATACAGCCATTTCTTGATCGCGCCGACAAAGGCGTGATCCTGCTTTGCCGTACCTCGAACAAGGGCGCCGGCGATTTCCAGGATTTGATCAGCGACGGAAAACCGCTATATCAGCATGTGGCCAGAACCGTTGCCGAGCAATGGAACGAGCATGGCAATTGCATGTTGGTCGTCGGTGCAACCTGGCCGCGACAACTCGCCGAAGTGCGCGACCTGGTCGGCGACATGCCTTTCCTGGTGCCCGGCGTCGGTGCACAAGGTGGCGATGTCGAAGCGATGGTGAAGAATGGCAAAACTGCCAGTGGCGATGGCCTGGTAATCAGTTCGTCGCGCGCCATTTTGTATGCGAGCTCCGGTGAAGATTTTGCCGAAGCAGCGCGCAATGCGACACTGGCACTACGCGATGAAATAAACCGTTATCGTTGATCAATATCGAAGGTAAATAGACGTGCTCGAATTAATTAGAAAAAGTACATTCTCGAATGACTTCATTGCCAGAGAAAACGGCATCGTCGTTGCCGAGCTAGACCGTTCCCTCTGGTCGCAGAATGCCACCGTCGACATTCTCGGGAAAACTTACAGTTTCAAAAGAACGGGTTTGATGCAGAACGTTTACACCTTGCTGGACGGCAACCTTGAAGTTATCGAAGTCGAACAACCCAGCGCATGGCAATCCAAACTGGTATTTCGCCTGAATCAGAATGAATATGTCGTTGATACGAAAAGCTGGTTTAGTTCTGCCTTGAAAGTCGAACAGGACGGAAATGTCATCGGCGACGTTCATTCGGCAGACATCATTAACGGCACGATTGTCGTGGATCTGCCCGATACACTTCCGCTTCCTGTTCGTGTCTTTGTCGGCTGGATAGCATTACTACGCACTGAAGAGACAATGACAACACTCCTTGCCGCTACCTAGATTCCGCTGCCGATAAAATCAACGAAATTAAAACCGGATTTTTCCGGTCAGCATATCCTTGTACATCACCCAATCGCCTAGTAGCGAATAGAACGGATATTTGAAAGTTGCGGGCCGGTTTTTCTCGAAGAAGAAATGCCCGACCCAGGCAAAACCATAACCCAATACCGGTATCGCCCAAAGCCAAACCAGGGGCAAGACTTGCGCAGTCACCAAGGCAACGACGATCAAGATTCCGCTACTGCCGACAAAGTGCAGGCGGCGGCAGATCAGATTAGCGTGCTCGCCAAGATAGAAAGGGTAGAAATCCTTGAAGTTGCTGTATTGGCTCATAGCTCACCTCGCTTGTCTTCGGCTTTTGCTGCATTCCAAAGTATATCCTGCTGCTCCAGATTCAAATCGGCAAGCTGTTTGCCCTGTTCATGAATCATTGCTTCCATGCGCCGGAAGCGGCGTTCGAATTTCTGGTTGGCGCGACGCAAGGCAGCGCCGAAATCGACCTTGCCGTGCCGGGTTAAATTCGCCGCCACAAACAACACATCGCCGAGTTCGTCTTCCAATTCGATATGACCTACGCCTTTTGAAAACTCGACGCGCAGCTCTTCGATTTCTTCATGCAATTTATCGAATACCGGATTCGGATCCGGCCAATCAAAACCCACCGTCGCTGCACGCTTCTGCAGTTTTACCGCGCGTTGCCATTCCGGCAGACCGCGTGAAATACCGGACAGCACGCTGTCATCGTGCACGCCGTTCTTTTCTTCGCGCTCGCGTTTTTTCTGGATTTCCCACAAACGCGTTTGTTCATCGGCATCTTCGACCGTGGCGCCGGCAAATACATGCGGATGCCGGCGAGTCATCTTGTCGCAGATATTTTCGACGACATCGGAAAATTTGAAATGCCCGGCTTCTTCAGCCATCCGGGCATGGAATACGACTTGCAGCAATAAATCGCCAAGCTCGTCTTTCAGGTCCGGCATATCGTTGCGATCAATTGCATCGGCAACTTCGTAGGCTTCTTCAATCGTGTACGGCGCAACCGTGGAAAAGTTTTGCTTCACGTCCCAGGGGCAACCACCATCCGGATCACGCAGCTTCGCCATGATGTCGATCAAGCTCTGAATATCAGTCATGCAACCAACTCCGCCACGGCAAATCGGCATCCGCCAGGGCAATAAAATGGGGATTCAACAAACTGTCTTTGGTGTTGTAGCGAAACGGGCTGCCATCGAGATTCAGCACCACGCCACCGGCCGCTTCCAGAATCGCCTGGCCCGCTGCGGTATCCCATTCCGAAGTCGGTGCGAACCGCGGATACACATCGAGCGCGCCTTCTGCCATCCGGCAAAACTTGAGCGACGAGCCCATGCTCAAGCGTTCGACTTCACCCATGCGCGTTAACGCCGCCGCCGTCGTGTCGTCGAGATGCGAACGCGATGCGGCCACCCGCAAACAGGATCTTCGGGTTTTATCGACGGCAATTTTTTTGACTTCGCCGTCCTGCTGCATAAATGCGCCCTGCGTATCGTCGCCCCACCAGGTGATCTGCAAGACCGGCGCATAGATCACGCCGAAGGTCGCACGGCCATTTTCAATCAGCGCGATATTGACGGTGAACTCGCCATTCTTCTTTACGAATTCGCGGGTGCCATCCAATGGATCGACCAACCAGTAGCGCGGCCAGATTTTTCTCGTCTGCCAATCGATATCGGCCGACTCTTCCGACAGCACCGGCACACTGGGCGTCAGGATATTCAAACCTTGCTCGATAATGTGATGAGCGGCCGTATCGGCAGCGGTCAACGGCGAATTATCGCCTTTGAATTCCACTGCAAAGTCCTGTCGGTAGACTTTCATGATTGCCGCACCGGCGTCACGGGCGATTTGCAAAATCGCTTTTTCCAGTTCTTTATCTAGTTTCATTTTTCTATTTTCTGCTTGCCAACCAATCGCGCACGATATACATCGCGGCCAGTGAACGTCCTTCCGAGCAATCTTCGCGCAACATCAATTCGCCGAAGTTATCGAATTTCCAGGGAATGACTTCCAACGGCTCGGGTTCGTCGCCAGGTAATCTTTCTTCGTACAAATCTTCAGCGACCACCAAATGAATCTCATGGCTCATATAAGTCGGCGCCAGCGTGATCGAACGAAGATGCGTCAGTTTTCTGGCACCGAAACCGACTTCTTCCTTCAATTCGCGGTTGGCGGCATCCAGAATGCCTTCGCCGGCGTCCATGCGACCTTTCGGCAAGCCGATTTCGTAACGATGTTTTCCGGCTGCATATTCGCGCACCAGTAAAATCGTGTCGGGCTGCGGAATCGCGGCAATCATTACCGCACCATGGCCGCGGCTTTTCAAACGTTCATAACGGCGGCGTTCGCCATTCGAGAACTCCAGATCAAGCCGCTCCAGGCGGTAATGTCCGAAATCCTGCTCCTCGCTGTTATGAATGATGGGCAATTTCGACATCGCAATCCTTGAACTGGCGCAGAATAATGGGCATAGACACGAAGCACGCGAGCCGACATCATTGCGCCATGAAAAATTTATCTGGGCAACACTCTGATACGCACATGCTAACAGAGGCAGCGGCTTGGCGGCAGCGCGATTTGGCCGTGCTATGGCACCCCTGCACGCAAATGGCCGAGCATCCGGACACCTTGCCGCTGGTGCCGATCCGTCGTGGTCGCGGCGCCTGGTTGGAAGGCGTGGATGGCAAGCAATATCTTGATGCAGTCAGCAGCTGGTGGACGAACTTATTCGGCCATTCCGAGCCAAGAATAGCAGCGGCAATCGCCGAACAAGCGCAGACGCTCGAACATGTGATGTATGCCGGCTTTTCGCATGAGCCGGGCCTGAAATTGGCAGAAGCATTGGTCGCCGCGACGCCTGATGGTTTATCGCGTGTTTTTTATGCCGACAATGGTTCGGCGGCGGTCGAGATTGCCCTGAAAATGAGCTTCCATCATTTCTACAATCGCGGCGACTTCAGGCGCAAAAAATTTGTTTCGCTTGGCAATGGTTATCACGGCGAAACGCTCGGTGCCTTGTCGATGGGCGATATTCCACTGTATCGAAAAGTCTATGCGCCCTTGTTGCTGGAACCCTTGTTTGCACCTTCACCAGATGCCTATGAAGCCGAAGCCGGTGAAAGCGCCGAGAGTTATGCATTGCGCTGCGCGGAAAAACTGCAAGCCATATTCGAACAGCATGTTGGCGAGGTCTGTGCATTGATACTCGAGCCGCTGGTGCAATGCGCCGGTGGCATGCGCATGTACCATCCGGCGTATTTAAAACGCGCCCGCGAGATTTGTACGCAACACGGCGCGCACCTGATTGCCGATGAAATTGCCGTGGGATTCGGTCGCACAGGCACTTTATTTGCCTGCGAACAGGCCCGCATCAGTCCGGATTTCATGTGCCTGTCGAAAGGTCTGACTGGCGGTTTCATGCCGATGTCGGCGGTACTGACCACGCAACATGTCTATGAAAGTTTCCTGGATGCGTCGCGCGAACGGGCTTTCCTGCATTCGCATAGCTATACCGGCAATCCCGTGGCTTGCGCGGCGGCCTTGGCATCTCTGAATATATTCAGTAGCGATAATGTGCTCGAAAAAAACAGGGGCACCGCAAAAAAGATGTCGGGACTTGCCGAAAAATTCAAAACACATCCGCATGTTGCCGAGGTAAGACAAACCGGTATGATCCTCGCGATTGAAATGGCACAGGATGGAAAAAACAAAATTGCATTCGCCGCCAGCGAGCGGCGCGGCTTGCGTGCCTATCAACACGCGATTGCCAAAGGCGTCGTGCTGCGGCCACTGGGCGATATTCTTTACTGGATGCCGCCTTACTGTATTGATGACGAAGCGCTGCAACATTTATCATCGGTTACCGCATCCGCTTTAGACGAGGCGACCCGCTAATGCGCATCATCCGCAGCTATATTTCCGACTCGCTGCATGTCGGGCAGGAACTGGTTTTATCCGAACTTGCCACGAACCACCTGGTCCGCGTGTTGCGCCTTGGCGTGGATGACACCTGCGTGTTGTTCAACGGCGACGGCTTCGACTATCAAGCGAAAATCATCAGTGTTGCCAAACGAGGCGCAGGCGTCGAAATTGTTTCATCGCATGCCGTGACCAATGAATCACCGGTGCATATCACACTGGTGCAAGGCATCGCCCGCGGCGAAAAAATGGATTGGATATTGCAGAAAGCGACCGAACTTGGCGTGCAACGTATCGTGCCGGTGATTACCGATCGGACCGAGGTCAAACTCGATTCCGAACGTTCGGACAAGAAAATGAATCACTGGCTCGGCGTGATTGCTTCTGCCTGCGAACAATCCGGACGCGCACGATTACCGGAAATCATCGAGCCCTGCGCGCTGGCAAACTGGCCCTTGCAAGACAAGAACTTCAATAAATTTGCACTTGATCCGAACGGCGTATTCGGCTTCTCGGATTTGGCGAGCACCAGGCCGATTGCCGTTTCTTTGGCGATTGGCCCCGAAGGCGGCTTCAGCGAACGAGATCTTATGACTCTGAAAGCCGGTGGTTTTCAGGGCTTGCGTATGGGGCCCAGAATTCTGCGTACTGAAACGGCAGGACCGGCGGCGATTGCCGCGCTAAATGTTCTGTGCGGCGATTGGAAGTAGCGGTCAGAGCGTCTGATTCAGGCGTATAGTGGGCCAAGCACTCAGATTTGGGGAAATCTATGCGCTGTTTTTTTCTTGGGTTCGCCGGTTTTATTCTGGCTGCTTTACTTACATCGATCGCGTTCGCTTCTTATGGCGATTACACCGCACGTGCCAGCCTGGCGGAAACCCAGCAATCGGTAGCTCCGCTGCAAACCCAGATTGCAGAAATCATCATGACCCAGAACTCTATCGAGAATGCAGGGGCGGCCCTTGACCCGCCAATCGCCAAACAGTCTTACCAGAATACGGATTTTTTGAAGGTATCCGACGACGGTACGATTATTTTCCGCAGCAGAAAGCATGGCCAAATCATCGTACTCGTTCCTTCCCTGAATTCAGGCGCTGTTGGCTGGAAATGCCTTGGATCGAAGCCAGACAAGAATTTACCGGTGACGTGCCGCTAATCGAGGTGACATATGAAAACCGTGATTTTACGAATTCTGCTGATCGCCTTGGCATTTGCGTTGCTTCCATTGGCATCGCTCGCACAGGACTCCTCTGCATCGACTGCAGATTTCGCCGGTAACTGGAAAGGCCGATGGAGCGATGCGGCCGGCTATTTTTACAGCGCCGATATGCAACTCAAGGCCGGTAGCGATGGAGCCATCTTGGGCAAAATTAATTGGACCCTGCTGGAATCGCCCAATGCCGATGAACAAGGCAAACTGGGGATGACCGGTATCGAGTTCGTGCATGGCAAATATGACCCCGCCAGCCGCGTGCTGACTTTCGAGGGGGTTAGCAAAACCGATCCGGACAATATTCTCGGTCTGGATAAATACAAATTACTGCTTGCCGACAACGGCAACGTGATGGGTGGCATCACATTGAACAATGGCAGCTGGCGCGGAGTCTTCACAGTTACGCGTGCCGAAAGCAATTAATACAGCGATAATTCGACATGGCATTGATTGACGAATTTCGAACTCAGCTTGTCGAATACAAGAGGCCATGGAAGTTGTTCGCCTTGCTGTTTGGCCTGTCGTTGCTGGTGCTCGGTTCGTTTTATTATCCGGCGCCGGACTGGGATATACCTATCTGCTTCATCATGGCGTTTTTTTCGTATCTGACTGCGGCATGGAGCTTGCGCGTCATTGTTGAACGACGATGGAAGCATTTTCCGCTAATGCTTTTTTTTACCTGGTTCACGGTAGATGGATGCTATTGGATCTACTGGAGCTACAAAAACCCGGAAGCGCTCGCGATGATGCGCGACGTGAATTTCCTCGCCTCGCTGGTGCTGTATTTCTCGTGCGGCTTCGTCTGGTATTACCAAGGCAGCCTGAAACAATTTCTCCGGGACGCCAGAGCATTCCCGAGCGGAATAAAATCAGATCAGTGATCGAACACCAATCAACGTGCTTTATGCGGCCTGATTCAGCGCCTTATCGAGCATCAATTCTACCGACAACATGTCGGGTACGATGGCAGCATCGTCGTTCAGCATCACCTTGGAATAAATGCCGAGCGGCAACTCCTTGATGTCGTGAACTTCCTGCAAATTGCCGGTGTTCACCGTCACCAATCGCGGGAAGCCCGTGGACAGTACGGCGAAGAAAGGAAGCTTTGGATTATTGCCCAACGCCTTGAGCACGGCGACCTTGGTACCGAAGGTGCCGACTTCCGAACCCCAACCGGCAAATTTCGAGAACGACATCAAGGGCAAGCGCCAACCGCGCCAACGTACACGGCCCAGCAACCAATCCGGAGCATTTTCGACTGGCTCTGGTTCGGAGAAGGTAATGATTTCGGCAATATTCGCATTGGGTAGCAAAAGGCGTCCTTCAGCGACACTGATCAATACGCCTCGAACGTCCGTTTGTTTCACTGTGCTCATGTTGCCACTCCAAATAGTTTCCGCAGACTCTAAATCCGATATTAATTTTTAAAATAATTAATGACGAGCGATGCCAGTGCGGAAATTTCCGCGGTTTTGCCGCCTTGCTTGATCAATGCTTCTGCAGCAGCCGGCTCGAAGCAATTTCCCGGGTCTTGCGCCAGAGCCAAACCACCCTGGTTTTGCACATTAGCCGCAGCAGCTGCCGTTTCAGCAGCTGCACCACTCAATACAACGACTACACTGTGCTTGGCGGGTAATGATTCAACCAAGGCTTGCTGGCTTTCGGCACCGCCGAAAAATAATTCTTCGCCGACCAAATCCAGACCGATACCGACAGGTATCACGGCAACCTGACCAGGCTCGGCAGATTGGCCTTGTACTGCGAGGTATACGGGCATATTGCTTACTTTTTCTAGTTGCGCCACCAGGCGATCATGCTTGCCGACTTCCAGATGTTGGTAGAGCAAAACCGGAACGTTCAAACTTGTCGGCAATGCTTTCAAAAGTTGACGTACGGCATCAGGTCCGCCCATGCCGGCCAAAATCAACACCGCGCCGACACTGGATAGCGGTTTTTCAGTCGGTGCATCGCCTTCCATTGCTTCAAGACTCAGGGAGCTTTTCTTG
>UEXZ01000231.1_pt1 | contig 10986 bp, 10 predicted proteins | sample 4301071 | NCBI WGS metagenome assembly UEXZ01 (sample SAMEA4773183, study PRJEB27434) | metagenome | biome: 2259; feature: agricultural soil; material: soil | place: USA | collected 2014-09 | depth 0.25 m
TGGATATCTGCACACGTCTGGCAAAAATGCCGCGTAAGGATTTCCTGCGCGCCTGGCCAGGCAATGAACTGAACACTTTGTGGGCCGACGACGTTATCCGTCGCAAACAAAAATGGTCGTCCGGTGTTCGCGAACATAAAGACGACATCGTTGCCGAACAGGAAAAACTGGCCGGTATCGAATCTTCGCTGCATCTGTCTTTGGCCGACATCAAGGAAATCAGTCTTGCGCTGATCCGCGGTGAAGCCAAGGCACGCAAAGCCAAGAAAGAAATGGTCGAAGCCAACTTGCGCTTGGTGATTTCGATCGCGAAAAAATACACCAACCGCGGTTTGCAATTCCTCGATCTGATCCAGGAAGGCAACATCGGTTTGATGAAAGCGGTCGATAAATTCGAATACCGTCGCGGTTACAAATTCTCGACCTATGCCACCTGGTGGATTCGTCAGGCCATCACCCGTTCGATTGCCGATCAGGCCCGCACCATTCGTATTCCAGTGCATATGATCGAAACGATCAACAAGCTGAACCGTATTTCGCGCCAGATGCTGCAGGAAATGGGCCGCGAAGCGACGCCGGAAGAGTTGGCGAAGAAAATGGAAATGCCGGAAGACAAAATCCGCAAAGTCCTGAAAATCGCCAAAGAGCCTATTTCGATGGAAACCCCGATTGGTGACGACGAAGATTCCCATTTGGGCGACTTCATCGAAGACACCAATGTCGAATCCCCGATGGAAACCGCAACCAATATCGGTCTGCGCGAAACCGTCGGCGACGTCCTGGCAGGCCTGACCCCGCGCGAAGCGAAAGTGCTGCGCATGCGTTTCGGCATCGACATGAATACCGACCACACGCTGGAAGAAGTCGGCAAACAATTCGACGTCACCCGCGAACGCATCCGTCAGATCGAAGCCAAGGCGTTGCGTAAACTGCGTCACCCGAGCCGCTCGGAACAACTCCGCAGCTTCCTCGATCTGGAATAAACGAAAAATCAAAAGCCCCGCACTGCGGGGCTTTTTTTTCGCCAATAGATTTAATTAGCTGTTTCACTATCGCTTCGCAGCAGCGATAATAAGCCCTCGCAGATGCCGACCGAATCATTGCTCGCATCCTGTAGCGCGTCTTCGGGCCTATAGCTCAATTGGTTAGAGCAGCGAACTCATAATTCGTTGGTTCCAGGTTCAAGTCCTGGTGGGCCCACCATTTTGCTCTGAAAAACAAGGCAACGATTCCTTGAATACGATTCTTGAAACCCACGAAATAGAAACCGGCGAAAAGCCTTCCATCAGTGTGATCTGGCTGCACGGCCTGGGCGCCGACGGATTCGATTTCGCACCGATCGTGCCTGAATTGGTACGTAAAGACTGGCCGGCTATTCGTTTCGTGTTTCCGCATGCGCCGGTGCGCGCGGTCACGATCAACAACGGATTCCGGATGCGTGCCTGGTACGATATCAAGAGTTTCGATTTCAACCAGCGTGCCGATGAAACCGGCGTGCGCGAAAGCATGATGCAAGTTGAAACCTTGATCGCGCGCGAGAATGATCGCGGCGTTGCGTCATCGAAAATATTCCTGGTCGGTTTTTCGCAAGGTGGCGCGATCGCACTCGCTGCAGGTCTGCGACGCGAAGCGGGAATTGCCGGCATCGTCGCCTTGTCGACTTATTTGCCGATGGCAGACACTACGGCGAATGAAATAACGCCAGCCGGTAAAAACACGCCGGTATTTTTTGCCCACGGCAGCGCCGATCCGGTGATCCCGGTAGACATCGGCAAAGCGAGCTATTTTGCGCTTGCCAAAATGGGCGTGGAAACGCGTTGGCAGGAATATCCAATGCAACACGGTGTATGCGCGGAAGAAATTTCCGATTTGGCCGACTGGCTGGACCAGCGCTTCAAAGCCATCTGACGCCCGCAAGTCAAAGCTGCGGCGCTATCGCCATCGCACAGCGCAGTGTGCATACTTTGCCTATGCCCGACACTGCCCCCAAGCCCTGGTTACCCGACCTCTGCCGTTTACCGCGGATCGCCGCCGCTCTGGCAGCCGCAGAATTGGTAGTCGTGCTGATGGCAATTACGCCGTCGCAAGAGGGTATGTGGTCCGTGAAAGAATTTATCGGCACCAGCGGATTTGCACTTTGGCTTGCCCTGATCGTCGCCATGTTGCTATGCAAAGGCCGTGGCTTGATCCACCGATTGCCGATGTCGCTCGGCATTTTGTGCAGCGTCAGTCTGCCGATGGCACTGGCAGGGTTCGGCGCGTGGTTCGTCAAGCAAATTGATTTAGGACTTGGCTACGGCCTGTTTGTGCCCGAAGTAAACAGCCTGCATTTCATCAGCAGCATCGCGCTGATGACCGGACTGATTACCGCGATCGCGCTGCGTTATTTTTACATGCGCGAACAATGGCAGTCGCAGGTAAATGCGCATGCGAAAGCGCAGGTGGATGCCTTGCAGGCCAGGATTCGTCCGCACTTCCTGTTCAATTCGATGAACACCATCGCCAGCCTGATTCGCCGCGATCCGGTCACAGCCGAACGGGCGGTCGAAGACTTGGCAGACCTGTTTCGCGCTGCGCTGGGCGCTGGCAACAGCGAGTCGACGCTCGGCGAAGAAATCGTGCTATCGGAGCGCTATCTCGGTATCGAAGCCTTGCGTCTGGGCGACCGCCTGAAGACAGTATGGGCGATTGGAACCGAAGTGGATCGTGGACTGAAAATGCCGAGACTGATTCTTCAGCCCCTGCTCGAGAATGCCGTTATTCACGGCATCAGTCGTTTACCCGACGGCGGCGAGATTCATATTCAAATCCGGCAAACCGCCAAAAACCTGGAATTTGAAATCCAGAATCCCGCACCACCGCCGCGCGAAAGCGATAACAGCAACGGGCATGCGCAGGACTCCATCGCCCAGCGTTTGCGCTACCAATTCGGCGACAAGGCACGACTGCGTACGGAATATCGGGATGGTCGTTATATCTGCAAGGGCGAATGTCCCCTGGTGAGCACATCATGAAAATCTTGATCGTCGACGACGAACCGCTTGCACGCGAGCGCTTGTCGGACTTTCTCGGCGAGCTGCCGGGTTGTGAATGCGTCGGCATGGCCATGCATGGCAGGGAAGCGGTTGAAAAAGCAATCGAACTTCATGCCGAAGTCATCCTGATGGACATAGCGATGCCGGTGATGGATGGACTGGAAGCCGCTCGGCATCTTCACGAATTACCATCGCCGCCGGCCGTTATTTTCTGTACCGCGTTTGATGAACACGCACTCGCCGCTTTCGATGCGGCGGCAGTCGATTACCTGGTCAAACCGGTGCGCAAGGAACGCCTGCAGCAGGCCTTGGAGCGTGCCCGCACGCAACGCGCAGGCATTGCCGCCTCGGTGCCCCCATCGATCCCGCACAAGCGTCGCACCCACTTGAGTGCACGCCTGCGCGGCAGCTTGCGCCTGATCGCGATCGAAGACATTTACTATCTGCAAGCCGATGAAAAATACGTGGTGGTGCATCACTCGCGCGGCGAGGATCTGATCGAAGAATCGCTGAAATCGATCGAGCTCGAATTCGCCGGCGCGTTCCTGCGCATTCACCGCAACTGCCTGGTCGCACAATCGGAATTCCAGGAATTGCGGCGCGATAACGATGGCAGCGTGCACGCGATATTGCGACACGGCAAACAGGCGCTGGAAGTCAGCCGGCGCTGCGTACCAACCCTGCGCGAACAATTGAAGCACCTGTAACGACATGCCCGAATTGCCCGAAGTCGAAACGACCCGCGCCGGTTTGGCGCCGCACTGCGAAGGCCGCATCATTCGCGGTGTCACTTTGCGGCGACCGGATTTGCGTTGGCCGATTCCGAAGGAAATTAAAAAAAATCTGCCTTCGCAAACCATCTTGCATGTGCGCCGGCGCGCCAAATATTTACTGCTCGACACCGAGCCCGGCAGCGCCTTGCTGCATTTGGGCATGTCGGGATGTCTGCGCGTATTGCCGAAAACCTGCCGGGCCGAAAAACACGATCATGTCGATATCGTTCTGGATAACGAAACGGTCATTCGTTTTACCGATCCGCGTCGCTTCGGCTGCCTGCTTTGGCAGCCTGCCGGCGAAACCCATTCGTTGCTGCAGCATCTCGGACCGGAGCCATTATCGGAAACTTTCGACGGCGACCTGTTGTTCGAGTTAAGCCGAGGCCGCCGCGTACCGGTCAAACACTTTTTGATGGATCAAACCATCGTGGTCGGCGTCGGTAATATTTACGCGGCCGAAAGCCTGTTCAAGGCCGGCATTTCACCACTGCGCGAAGCCGGCAGCATTTCACGGACCCGCTACCGAACCTTGGCCGATGCGGTAAAAAATATCCTGAATTATGCGATCGCCCGTGGCGGCACGACCTTGCGGGATTTCTTGAATGCCGACGGAGCACCGGGCTATTTCGAGCAGGAGTTATTCGTTTATGGCCGCGAAGGCGAACCCTGCAAGATCTGCGGCAAACCCGTCCAGGACCTCAGGATGGGCAGCCGCGCGAGTGCCTGGTGCAAGAAATGCCAGAAGTAGCGCGGCCTAGGCTTTTTTGGTGACAATTCGTAACATTATCGCCAATAGGCTTACACTAGCCGCTCAACCCGCATAGACGGGACCGGGGATTACATGGCGGATTCGGCTGACATTACTTTATGGCTCAACGCTGCACGCAGCGGCGATAAAAGCGCACTCGACCGTGTCCTGGCGACGCTATACGCCGAGCTGCATACGATGGCGCGCCGGCATCTGGGTGGCAATCAAGGCCACACGCTCGATGCAACCGGCCTGGTGCACGAGGCCTACATCAAATTAATCGGACGCGGCAGCGCCGAGTTCGAAGATCGCGCGCATTTCTTTGCCTACGCTGCCTCGGCGATGAGAAGCGTGGTGGTGGATTACGCAAGGCAGCGCCTGGCGGTAAAACGCGGCGGCGATTTGCATCGGGTTACCGAACTTCCGGAAGATGCCGGTGGCGGTTTGCGACTCAATGAAGACTTGCTCGGGCTCGATACCGCACTCAACCGGCTCGCCGATGTCGACAAGAAATTGGCGCAAGTCGTCGAGCTGCGTTATTTCGCCGGGCTGTCGGAAACCGAAATTGCCGAATTATTGAAACGTTCGGAGCGAAGCGTACGACGCGACTGGCAGAAAGCACGGCTGTATTTATTGGCGTCACTGCAGGATTAAAGATGCACACCGAGCGCTGGGCTACATTGTCGCCCTTGCTGGATGAGTTGCTCGAACTCTCGGGCGAATCGCGGCAAATGCGTTTGTACCAGATGCAGGAACAGCATCCCGAGCTCGCGCAAGAATTGCTCAAGATGATGGAGCTTGAAAAAAGCAATCCGGAATTCCTGGCCGAGCCTTTGGCCAACTTGAATAACCTCAGCCCGCGCATCAATGATGAAATCGGACCTTATCGCCTCGTCAGCCTGCTCGGTGAAGGCGGCATGGGCCATGTCTGGCTGGCGGTACGCTCGGATGGTTTATACGAACGCCGCGTTGCTCTCAAATTATTGCGGCCCGGGCTTGGCGATGCAGGGCTAAGACAAAGATTCACCCGCGAGCGGCAAATTCTTGCCCGACTTGCACACGCGCATATCGCAAGACTGCTTGATGCCGGCATCACTCCGGATGGCCAGCCGTATCTGGCGCTCGATTACGTCAACGGCGAACCGATTACCGATTACGTCAAACGTCTGAATCTGGATTTGCGCAGCCGCCTGTTATTGTTTCGCCAGGTCTGCGACGCGGTCAGCCACGCGCACGCCAATCTGGTCGTACACCGCGATCTGAAACCTTCCAATATTCTGGTCACGCCGAGCGGCGACGTGATGTTGCTGGATTTCGGTATCGCGAAATTGCTCGACCATTCCAACAGCGACCAGACCGAAATTACCCAGACCGGTAGTCGCACATTCACTTTGCATTACGCGTCACCGGAACAACTGCGCGGCGAAATCATCAGCACCATGACCGACGTGTATGCGCTCGGGGTGGTGTTGTACGAAATCCTGGCCGGTTGCAAGCCGTATTCGCCCGAGCGTAAAACCGACGCCGGCTGGGAAGAGGCGATTCTGAAAGACGAACCGATCAAACCGTCGCAGGCGTTGCTGAAAAACACCGAATCGATTGCCCGTAGCCACAACAAACGCGTTGCCAAGCAATTGGCCAACGATCTGGACAATGTGGTGCTGAAGGCACTCAACAAGGATCCGGAATCGCGTTACGCATCGGTTGAATCTTTCAAGCAGGACCTGCTGCGTTTTCTCGATGGCCAACCGGTGCATGCGCGCGCCGACAGTTTCGGTTATCGCGCCAGAAAATATATCCAGCGCCATGCTATCGCGGTCGGCGTCGGCGTCGGCACCAGTTCCCTGCTCGCTATTGCACTTGCGATCACCAGTTGGCAGGTCAGCCAGGCAGTGAAAGAGGCCAATCGCGCCGAAGCGATGCAGGGCTTTGTCGTGGCACTGTTTGAAAATACCGGCGACAAGGCCAATCCGGAAGACGTGAATGTCCGTGAATTGCTCGATGCCGGCGTCAGGCGAGCCGACACCGAACTGGCCAATCATCCTCAGGCCCGCGCCGAACTGCTGGGCCTGATTGCCCGTTTGCGTTCCGGTCTGGGTGACGATCGCGAAGCCTTGCGTTTGCTCGACAAACAATCGATGGCGTTCATGCAACTGGACATCAACACGCCGCCGGAATTGCGCCTGGAATCGATGGCCATTCGCGGCTACAGCCTGCGACAACTTGGGCAATACGACGATTGCGTGCGTGATCTGGCGCCTTATCTGCAAGTTGCAGAAGACATTTCCGACAAGGCACCCGAAGCCAGCTCGGCCTATTTTTCGGAGCTCGGACGTTGCCACGCGGCCCAGGGCGGTATTAGCGTTGCCAGGGATTTGTTCGGGAAAGCATCGCAACTGCGCAAACAAATCAGCGACGAAAATGCGCTGCTTGCAGAAAGCATGACGGATCTTGCACAACTGCTCGGCACCGAAAAAAAATACCAGCAAGCCATCACGCAGGCGCAGTCGGCGTTGGCGATGCTGCGTCAGGCCAGCGGCGAGCGCAATGCGCTCGGCGTGCGAATCTGGTACGACCTCGGCCGCTACTATCGCGGCGCCGGTAACCGCCGCGAAGCCGAAGCGGGTTTTCGCCAGGCCCTGGACATCAGCCAGAATCGCTTTGGCATCAATCATCCACTCAATGGTCCAAGCCAGCAGGCCTTGGCGGAAATCCTGATTGAAAAAAACCAGCTGGATGAAGCAGCGCGTTTATTGTCGGCCAGCAAAGTGCATTTTGAGCAGCAATGGGGCAAAGACAGTCCGCAGCTGGCGCTGATCACGATGCAACAGGCGAAAGTCGCACTTCAACGCGACAACCCGCAAGACGGTATCGCCTTTGCCAGCGAAGCGCAGAATGTTTTCAGTCGATCAAAACAAGTGGCTCCTTATACCGAAGCAACCTGCCTGCTTGCCGAGGCACAAACGGCCCAGGATCTGGAAAACCCGATCGCGGCAAAGACCAGCGCAGAATGCATTTCGCTGGCAAGCAAACAAAATTCGCCCGCTACGCAAAACCAGCTGGTGGCGATGGCCAATCTTGCGATGGATCACGAGGATATCGGCCAGGCCGACCACTTGTTGAAACTCGCCAGCGAGGGCAGAAATACCAGTTCCGCCGCTTTGGTTCTCGCCTGGCTGCGTTTGCAGGAAGCGCAGAAAAGTTTCGCGCTGGACGATGCGGTTTTCGACAAAGTACAAAACACGCTGATAGAACAGGTTCCGACACGGCTGGATTTGCAGCGCGCCGTTTCCGCATTGCGTGCCAGTTTCTACTGCCGTAACCAACGCTCGTTCGACGGTGAGCAGTTGCGTGCGAAAATATTGGCCGACGCCAATCAACAAAGTCCGGAACGCCGATTCGAAATTCGGCAATTGCAAAAACTGAGCGAGTCCTGCCACTGAGTATTACCGGGAATTCGGAACCCCTAGTTTCATACCAACCTCAGTCTTGATCGCCGTTGCCGTCGTCCAGCGGCAATACCGCCTGCTGCAGATCGATACTGCCTTCGCCGGCCATGATTTTCTTGAACTCGCTGCGCGATACCGAAACGTAACGATCGTTGCCGCCGATTTCCACCTGCGGGCCTTCTTTCACGGCACGGCCATTTTCATCGACGCGCACGACCATGGTCGCTTTCTTGCCGGTATGGCAGATCGTCTTGATTTCAATCATCGAGTCGGCCCAGGCCAACAGGTATTGGCTGCCTTCGAATAATTCGCCGCGGAAATCGGTTCGCAAGCCGTACGCCAACACCGGAATATTGTGCTTGTCGACGATTTCGGTCAGTTGCCAGACCTGGTTCTTGCTGAGAAATTGCGCTTCGTCCACCAATACGCAATCGATTTTCTGGTGCCTGGCGAGCGCACGAGTGAACAGGATTTCCAGATCGTCGTCGCGCTGGAACGCGAGCGCTTTTGCTTTCAGTCCGATCCGCGAAGCTACCATCCCCTCGCCGGCCCGATGATCGAGTTTCGGCGTAAAAATCAGCGTGCGCATGCCGCGCTCGTGATAGTTGTACGCACTCTGCAGCAAGGTGGTGGTCTTGCCGGCATTCATCGCCGAGTAGTAGAAAAATAATTTAGCCACGTTTCATCCGGATAATTTTGGAAAATTAATATACTTGTCGTGCCATCTGCTGAATCAGCCACATGCACATCACGCTGAAAAAAATGCAGGCTCCGGTCAGGCGCAGAGCACGGCTGAGCAGGTATTTGTTGAGAAAATTTTCCGGCAATCCCGCAAGCTTCATTTTTCGAAACGAGACCAGTGCGCCGACACCGGACAAAAGCAGGATCGCGGCCATGCAAATCACGGTTGCGATCACCGCTTGCGCAGGCATGAAATAACAAACCGCAACCCAGGCCGCGACCAAAATTACCAACAACGAAAATCCGTACATCGGTGTCTGGGCGGCGATGTCGACCAGCAGCACTTTCTGTTCCGGCGTCAATTCCTGCAAGGCTGTCCTGGCAATTCTGGTTGCAATGACAATCAAGATGACAAATAACACTGCCGATGCAATTAGCATAGAAATGGATCCCGGGTTCCTGCCCGCATTATCGCAAAGATTGACCTTGCTTTTTGCTGTTTTTTTATCGTTGTGCCGGTCGGTTACCCGCCAAAACCGCCAGTCATGCTTTATGCAAACAGACTCGAATCCCACTGCATTTTCTGCATGGCTTTTTCAAACTCGGCATCCCAGGGAGCGCTGATCTTCATGCTTTGCTGGCTAACCGGATGCTGAAAGGATAACCGCCAGGCATGCAACAACATGCGGTGCACGCCCATCATCCGGAAAGTGCGGTTATGCCTGCCGTCACCGTGGCTGGTATCGCCGATCAGATGATGGAAACTATGCTTCAGATGTCTTCTTATCTGGCGGAAGCGACCGGTATAGGGCGTACACAGCATCAGGGCATAGCGCGAGCTCTCGTGATGCGCCGAAGCCACTTCGATTTCGGAGGTGGCCAGCCGCCTGAATTCCGTGACTGCCGGTTTTTTTTCCGGCTTGCCCGGGCCGCCGTCAAGATCGTGGTCTACGGTAAAGGCTTCTTCCGGCCAGCCGCGGCATACCGCCAGGTAAGTTTTTTCGACGTCGCGCGTCATGAATTGCTTGCCGAGAATCGAAGCGCTCGGATTGTCGAAAGCGATCAGCAAACAACCGCTGGTGGCACGATCCAGGCGATGGATCAGATAAATCTTGCAGCCGAATTGCTCGCGCAAGCGGTCGTGCAGGAAATCGTCTTCGCCGCGCGCAAGCGCGCTCGAATGCGCCATCAAACCGGCCGGCTTGTTGACCACCGCGATGTATTCGTCGCGATACAACACTTCAATGATTTTCGATTCATTTTCCGTTTTGGACTCCACGTTCGTCATCGCTTTTTCTGCGTCATTTATTGCGACTGAACACGCCGGCCAACGCGCAAAGCATCGATCCGCCAAACACGTACATCGACAATTGCACGTCAAACAGCAGATGCGCCGGTTTATCGAACAGCATCAGCAGAATACCGGCAATGAAAAACCCGAGAGACCCGACCACGCTGAGCATCTTGCGCTGAAATCCGGCCAGGTTCTGGTTGAGCCTTGCCAGCTCTTCCGAACGCATGTTCAAACTATGCTCGCCGTTGACTTGCTGGGCCAGCCAGTTACGAACCAATCTCGGCATATCCGGGGCCTGCGAGATGATTTCCGGCATGCGTTTCTGCAATTCCGCCATCAGGGTCGCAGGGCTGTAGCGTTCGCGCAGGATGGTTTCCAGCACCGGTTTTGCGACCACGAACAAATCCAGTTCCGGATCGAGCTGGCGCGCGACGCCTTCGATATTCAACAGGGTTTTTTGCAGCAGGATCAATTGCGGCTGCAGCGTCAGTTCATAACGCTGCGCGGTGCGGAAAATTTTCACCAACACTTCGGCCAGCGAGATTTCCGACAGCGGCCGGGTGAAATACGGTTCGCAAACCGCACGGATCGCCGCTTCCAGTTCGTCGATGCGGACATTGTCCGGCATCCAGCCTGCCTGCACGTGCAACTCGGCAATGCGGCGGTAATCGTTCTTGAACATCGCCATGAAATTTTCGGCGAGGTAGTACTGGTCGCGCTGATCGAGTTGACCGACGATACCGAAATCCAGTGCGATATAGCGTGGATTATCCTTGCGCGTGGCATCGACCCAAATATTGCCGGAGTGCGCATCGGCGTGGAAAAAATTATCGCGGAACACCTGCGTGTAAAACAGCCGCACGCCTTTGCGGCAAGTTTCGGAATATCGATGCCTGCTTCTTTCAAAGCCGCTACATCGTCCGAACCGATTCCCGATACGCGTTCAAGCGTCAGCACCTGCTCGTGACTGTGGCTCCAGAAAACTTCCGGGACGTATAAATCA
>UEXZ01000391.1_pt1 | contig 10476 bp, 11 predicted proteins | sample 4301071 | NCBI WGS metagenome assembly UEXZ01 (sample SAMEA4773183, study PRJEB27434) | metagenome | biome: 2259; feature: agricultural soil; material: soil | place: USA | collected 2014-09 | depth 0.25 m
TCGTCTTCGTCGGGCTCGTCGTCGGGATGTTTGGTTTTCATTATTGCCGGGTATTTCAAAACACAAGCCAGCTGGCATCCGTTATCATGAGCATAATGAATTGAGGTAGCAATGCGAATATTGATTAGTAACGATGATGGCGTCGATGCACCGGGTATCAAGCTGCTGGCGCAGGGCATGCAGGAAGCAGGACACGATGACTTCGTGGTGGCCCCGGACCGGGACCGTTCCGGCGCGAGTAACTCACTGACGCTGGATATGCCAATCCGTGCCAAATCGCTGAACGAAAACACCTGGAGCGTTGCCGGCACACCGACCGATTGCGTACATCTGGCCTTGGCCGGTTTCTTGAAGTCGGATCCCGATATCGTGATTTCCGGTATCAACAACACATCGAATATGGGCGATGACGTGATTTATTCCGGCACGGTCGCGGCTGCGATGGAAGGCCGTTGCCTGGGTTTTCCGGCGATCGCGATGTCGCTGGCGACGCAGGATCATAAAGCCAAGCATTACGAATCTGCGGTGAAAGCTGCGGTATTAATCACGGAACGTTTATTGTCGGATCCGTTGCCTGCCGACACCATCTTGAACGTTAACGTACCGGATATGCCCTGGGACAATATCCAGGGATTCGAAGTCACGCGCTGCGGACATCGTCATCGCGCAGAACCGTGTATTGCGCAAACCGATCCGCGTGGTCGTACCGTGTGGTGGATCGGACCACCAGGCCCCGAGCAGGATGCCGGTGCGGGCACCGATTTTCATGCGGTCAGAAACGGTTTTATTTCGATCACGCCGATCCACGTCGACTTAACCCGCTATCACGCACTTGAATCCGTAGGTCAGTGGATTTCCGGTTTGAGCGCAGGAAAAAAACAAACCGCATGATGTCGCCTTTTCTCATCAAGCCCGAAGCCAAAGGTTTGGGGATGACTTCGCAGCGTGCACGCGACCGCATGGTCGACCGTTTACGCAGCGAAGGCGGTATTCGCGACGAGCGCGTTTTAAATGCATTGCGCATGCTGCCGCGTCACTTGTTTATCGAAGAAGCGCTGGCTTCGCGCGCTTATGAAGACACCGCGCTGCCGATCGGAAAAGGCCAGACGATTTCGCAACCCTGGGTCGTCGCACGCATGACCGAAGCGTTGATCGAGCACGGCATGCCGAAAAAAGTGCTGGAAATAGGAACCGGATCCGGATATCAGGCTTCGGTATTGGCCACGCTGGGGATAGAAGTGTTCACGGTCGAGCGCATCGAAGAATTGTTGCGCCAGGCGCGTCGCCGTTTCAGAAACCTGGGTTTGAATATCCGCAGCAAGCATGTGGATGGCCATATCGGCTGGTCCGAGTACGCGCCTTTCGATGCCGTCATCGTGACAGCCGGCGCTGCGGCGATCGTTCCGGAATTGCTGGAACAATTATCCGAAGGCGGCACCTTGATTGCACCGGTCGGCGGTTCAAGCGTGCAGAAACTTTTGCGCTTGCGAAAAACTTCCGAAGGCATCACCCAGGACGATCTTGGTAATGTCGTTTTTGTGCCCCTGGTATCGGGAATTATTTGATGAAGATTTTCCAGCCCTTGTATGTCAAAGCCATGCAATGGGCCCAGCATAAAAACGCTACCGGCATTTTGGTCATATTGAGTTTTTTCGAAGCTTTCATTTTCCCGGTGATGCCGGAATTGATGCTGGCACCGATGTCGATCGCGCGGCCGAAGCGCGCGCTGTGGTACGCCACCCTCAGTCTGGTTGCTGGCTTGGTTGGCTCGATTGTCGGCTACGAACTGGGCGTTTATGCCTACGAGCTAGTGCGGCCGCTGCTATCCAATAGCATGCAGGCAGGCATAGCCGAATGGGTGGCGAAGCTGCAGCAGATGATGAAGGAACACCCGGGCGCGTTGATGGGCGCTCTGCTCATGGCCGCGATCCAGCCGGTGATTCCGATGAAGTTCATTACCTGGGGTGCGGGTATCGCCGGTGTGCCGATGTTCGAATACATCATGTGCATGCTGGTGGGGCGCGGCAAGCGCCTGTACCTTGTCGCGATCGCGATCCGCATCGGTGGCGAGCGCGCTGCGAATGCGATTCAGAAGTATATCGAGCCGATTGGCTGGGTCGCGCTCGTTCTGCTCGCCGGCGGCGGGATATGGCTGTGGTTGAACGGGGGCCTTACATGAAGCTCCCCCTCGCAGTCATCAGCGTTGAATCGCGAAAAAGCGGAAGCGACTTTAAGAAAATATATCGAACCGATCGGCATTGCATTGATCGGGTTTATTACTTGGATGATGAAACCCCAGGGCGCATGACATCATGAAAAACATTTCGCTATTTACGTGTTCGGTAATGGCATCAATCGTCGTGTTGAGTGCCTGCGCGCAGACATCGGTCAGTGTGCGGCCAACGTATTCGATCGAAGAAAGTACGGCAAGCAAGCCCAGCTCAACTTCGCAAAAACAATACACGCCTATTTCGCGCGATGAACCCTATGTGGTCCAGGCCGGGGATACGCTGTACGGCATTTCATTCCGGGCCGGTTTGAGTTATCGCGAGGTGGCTGCCTGGAACAATATCGGCGAGCCGTATACGGTAAGAATCGGCCAGCGGATTACGTTGCGACCGGCGGATACGTTGATCGTGACCGATGTCAGTACCGACACGACTCCTGATGCGGCAACGGTAACGAAACCGGTTGAATCAAAACCGGCAGAAGTAAAGCCGCCGGTTGTCGTTGCGACTACGACGCCTGCGAATATAGTCCCTGCAATTACAACGCCAGCCACGAAACCGGTCGTGACTGCACCGATTGCTCCGGTTATCGAGACTGTCGAAAAACCTGTTCCCAATCTAGACAGCAAGCCGATCGTTACCAGTGGTGCGATGAACTGGCGCTGGCCGAGTGAAGGCATCGTGATATCGCGTTATGTTCAAGGCGATCCAACCCAGCAAGGCATCAATATCGGCGGTAAAAGCGGGCAGGCCGTAAAAGCCTCGAGCGACGGTACCGTCGTATATTCCGGGGCTGGGTTGGTGGGGTATGGTGAATTAATCATCATCAAACATAACAACGAGTGGTTGTCTGCTTACGCGCATAATCGCCGTCGACTGGTTGCCGAAGGCACCAAAGTGAAAGCCGGTGACGTTATCGCCGAGATGGGGCGCTCGGGCACCATGCGCGACATGCTGCATTTCGAAATCAGGCGCAACGGCAAGCCGGTCGATCCCTTGCTGTTTCTGCCGAAGCAATAAAAATAATTACGTTCGGTGCGCCACAGGCGCACCGAAGTAATTACCGAAAAACATTGATAGTGCGCGATACACGCACCCTGTAAACATCAACTTCAGATCAGCTTCTATCGGGCGGCTGTTGCGAAGGTTTGACGCCCTGGCGACGCATTTCCAATACTTCCGGCGTGATGGCGGCCATTCTTGCTTCCACGCGTGCACGTTGTACGTAATCGATATTTTCTTTCTTCAGCAAACTATCGAGCTGTTTCAATGCATCTTCCGGACGGCCATTGAGATACGCGGCTTCGGCGTAGGCTTCGATGGCACGATTGGTGTCGCCCGCCAATTCACTGGCACGGCCAAAACTTTTTTGGAAACCTGGATCGTCGGCACTTTCTGCAAGCAGGGGTCGCAATATGCTTTGTGCACGGCGCCCGGCTGCTGCAGTACCGGTTTCGCCCAAAGTACGAGCATAGGTAAGACTGATCGCGTGGTGCTGGGGATATTTCTTCAGCAAGGCTTCGAATCGTTGCTGGCTTTCCTGCGGACGCTTTGCGTAATGCGCGTTCTCGGCGTAAGCCAATTCGACCCAGATATTATCGGGATGGCTGGATTTCAATTTTTCGAGAATCACTTCTGCAGCACCGGGTGATCCCCCCTGCATCAATGCGAGTGCATAACCGTAGTTTTGCGGATCGGTCAGTTTGCTGAGCGAGATACCGGAGGTGAGTGCCTTGAATTCGTTGATGGCATGTTGCGGACTTGGCGCGGTCAGTGCGCGTAATCGCTCGCGCGCCCAATCGAACTGCCTGACTGGCGGGGTAGAGCCGGTTTGACTATTCAGATTGAATTGGCTCGGAATCAACGGATTGAACTGCGAGTTTGAATTGGTGAAGGCCGGTTTTGATTCCTTGTCGATACGTGCAGCGCGTTCGCGTGCTTCACTGATACGCAGTGTGGTGACGGGATGCGAACTAAGATAATCCGGCATCTGGTAACCACCCGAGTTGCCACGGCCGGTAGTCGCCATGCGGTCAAAGAAATCCGCCATCGCACCGGCGCGATAGTCGGCACGGTGCAGGGTTTGAATGCCGATGCGATCGGCTTCGGCTTCGCTTGAACGCGTGTGATTGATTTGTCTTTGAGCCATCAATGCGCGCCCGCCCACGACGACGGCGTTAACCGCATCGTCGGTGCTATTGCTATCGCTATTTTGTGCGGCCACGATGACAGCCAGCATCCCGAGCAGAATGGGTAGTTGATCTTTCCTTGCCTGTTCGACCGAACGCAAAATATGACGCTGGGTGACATGTGAAATTTCATGCGCCAGTACGCCGGCGACTTCGTCTTCAGCTTGCGCGGTCAGGATCAAACCCGCATTGACGCCAATGTAGCCGCCGAATGTAGCGAAAGCATTGATTTGCCGTTCTTTCAACAGAAAGAACGTGAATGGCTGCTCGGGGCGATCCGAAGCTGCACCAAGGCGATGTCCCATTCCCTGCAACCATGCATCCAGCAATGGGTCGTCCAGGATATAGCCATAATTGCGCAGTTGATAAAGCGTATAGGCGCCGTATTCGGCTTCCTGTTCGGGACTCAGCAATTCCGCTGCGGATGAGCCCATGTCGGGCAAGCTGGTATTTTGGGCTTGGGCGCTGGTCAGTAGACCCAGACTAACGATGAGTGCGGCGGTAAGTGGCAGTAAACGGGGCACTTGGAATTCCAATTTTCAGATAGGTGAAGCATGCACCAAATGCATGTCCGGAGAGTGAATCGCGGGTTAAATTAATTCATTTCCAGACTGGAAAAGACCGGCGGGTGCCCCCATAGTTCCGCTTCAAGGAGAAATATTGTGTCCAATGTCATTATCTACAGTACTGCAATCTGCCCTTATTGCGTGGCGGCAAAGAATTTCCTGAAATCGCGTGGCGCCAGTTATACGGAAGTCCGTATCGATACCGATCCGATTGCGCGTGCCGAAATGATGGAAAAAACGAGACGTACGTCCGTTCCGCAAATTTTCATCAATGGCACCCATGTTGGCGGTTACGAAGACATGGTGGCGCTTGATCGTGCCGGCGGACTGAAACCCTTATTGGAGACGACACCGTGAGTGATATTGAAAAAGCCGGTGCAGAAAAAGACCGCGTGACGGAGTTCACCGAATTTCGCCAACGCATGAACGAGCGCATTCTCGGGCATGATAATCAGGTAGTCCGCCGTTTTTTTGCGCTGGATACCCAGACTTACAAGGATGGCGCCCTGAATCTGAAAACCAAGGAATTGCTGGGTTTGGTGGCTTCGATGGTGTTGCGCTGCGATGACTGCATCAGTTATCACATTGCCCAATGCAAGGAAGCAGGTGTCAATCGTGATGAATTTTTCGAGACTTTTAGCGTTGCATTGGTGGTCGGCGGCTCGATCGTGATCCCCCATCTGCGCCGCGCAGTCGATTTTCTGGATCAGCTTGAAGGCGAGGGCATTCACGCCAAGGCAAAACCAGATCATCAGCACAGCGTTTGATGCCTGGTTGTGCGGGCGGTCACAGCCATATAGATCGGGCTTTGTGGCATAATACGACCCCTCGCGCGGCTCTAACGCGCTGTTTTTGAAGATTTTTATGACCCAAACAATCGCAGTCATCCGCGGCGACGGCATCGGCCCGGAAATTATGGATGCCACGCTTCATGTGCTCGATGCCATGAACCTGGGCCTGAGCTACGAATTCGTCGACGCTGGTATGGCCGCCCTAGAGAAACACGGCGAGTTACTGCCGGCAGCTACGCTCGATGCCATCCATCGCCATCGCATCGCGTTGAAAAGTCCGCTGACGACACCGGTTGGCGAAGGTTTTTCCTCGATCAATGTCGAATTGCGCAAACGCTTCGATCTGTATGCAAACGTGCGCCCGGCGATCAGTTTTCCGAATACCAAATCGCGCTATCAAAATATCGATTTGATTACCGTTCGTGAAAACACCGAAGGCGCATATATCGGTGAAGGCCAGGCAGTTACGCCCGACGGTGAAACCGCCACGCTGACGCAGCGGGTAACGCGTAAGGGTTCCGAGCGTATCGTTCGCTACGCATTCGACCTGGCACGCAAAGTCGGCCGCAAAAAAGTGACTGTGTTGCATAAAGCCAATATCCTGAAATCGACTTCAGGTCTGTTTCTCAAAACGGCCCGCGAAGTGGCATTGCAATATCCCGATATCCAATGCAATGAAATGATCATCGATAACGCCTGCATGCAGCTTGTGATGAAACCAGAGCAGTTTGATGTGTTGGTAACGACCAACTTGTTCGGCGACATCGTTTCCGATCTGTGTGCGGGCCTGGTTGGTGGTTTGGGCCTGGCTCCGGGTGCCAATATCGGTACCGAAGCGGCGATTTTCGAAGCCGTGCATGGCTCTGCTCCGGACATCGCCGGCAAAGGTATCGCCAATCCTTGTGCCTTGTTGCTGGGTGCCGCGCAGATGCTGGATCACTTAGGCATGCCGGAACGCGGCAATGCGCTTCGCAAAGCCATTCGCGATGCGATGGATGCCAAAGACTCATTGACGCCGGATCTTGGCGGCGAAGGCAATACGATGAGCTTCGCAAAAGCGATTGCGGCTCGCGTTACCGCGTAGGAGCGACGGAAGTCGCGACAGCTTTAATTGTCTTACATAAAAAACGGAGCCAATGGCTCCGTTTTTTTGATTGAGGTGCCGAGTGCCGTTAATCGCGCAGTTTCGACAATAGGCGCAGTAATTCCAGATACAGCCAGACCAGGGTGACGATCAGACCGAAACCGGCATACCACTCCATATATTTCGGTGCGCCTTGTTCGGCACCTTCTTCGATGAAGTCGAAATCCAGCACGAGATTCAGTGCGGCGATCACCACGACCACGGCGCTGAAGCCGATGCCCATCCAGCCGCTATTGTGGATAAAGCCCATCGAATGACCGAAGAAGCCCATCACCATGTTGATCATGTACAGAATGAAGATGCCGCCAGTCGCGGCAACCACGCCAAGCTTGAAGTTCTCCGTTACCTTGATCAAACCCGAACGGTAGGCCATCAACAGCGCACCAAGCGTACCGAAGGTCAACACCACGGCTTGCAGCACGATGCCGGGAAATTGGGCTTCATAGAAAGCCGAGATGCCGCCCAGAAACAAACCTTCCAGACCGGCGTAAAGCGGTGCAGTGACGGGAGACCAGGTTTTTTTGAAGACGGTGATCATTGCGACGATGAAACCGCCAATTGCACCGCCGATAGTGAGTGGCATTGCAGAGGTAATGCCTTCGATACCCTGGGCCTGGCTCCATGTATAGAGCGCGGTCAAGACCACGATCGCCAGCAGCATCGAGGTTTTATTGACGGTGCCATTGATGGTCATGACTTCGGAGCTATCGCTGCGCAAGCCTTCGAAAGTGTTTTGATTTAAAGCGGGATTACCGGAACGCATGGAAAACTCCTGTGACAGATAGTGAATATTAAGCGATCTCGGCTGCGATTGCCGTGAAAACTCGGCAAAACCATTCAATGATCACTGGTTTTGCAGCTGCCAGAAATGATCTAGAACGGCCACTTTCCCCTTGCCCGGGCGATAGGCATGGATGAGTGCGCCGTGTACGTAGTCGGTTGCAGCGGCGCATGCCTGTGGCAGGTTTTTTCCGAGACAAATATTGGCCGCAATCGCCGAAGCCAGAGTGCAGCCGGTGCCATGTCCTTCCAGTTTCAGTTTCTTGTGGATGAATTCCGCGAATAATTCACCATCGTCGTAACGGTCGGTCATGGTTTTATCCGGCAAATGCCCACCTTTCAGTAACACCGCACGTGCGCCCATCGCAAGTAATTCGACTGTTGCGGCATCGGCAGCATCGGCATTTTTTATTTTGTGTCCGAGCAATAATTCCGCCTCGGGAATATTGGGCGTAATGATTCCGGCAAGCGGAAGCAAATTTTCCCGAAGCGCCTTCAGTGCCGAAGCTTCAAGAAGGGCTGCACCGCTACTCGCCACCATGACCGGATCGAGTACGATATTTTTTGCCTTGTGCCGAATCAAGGCTTCGGTCACTGCTTTGATAACGCGGGCATTCGCCAGCATGCCGATTTTGACAGAGCCGATTTTGAAATCGCCAAAGCACGCATCAAGTTGTGCGTGCAGGAATTTTATCGAAGGAACTTCAACTGCGGAAACTTTCCTGGTGTTTTGCGCCGTCAATGCCGCAATTGCGGATAAGCCATGAACGCCATGGGCTGCGAAAGTTTTTAGATCGGCTTGAATGCCGGCACCACCGCCGGAATCGGAACCGGCGATGGTTAATGCGCATAAAGGTGTTTTCATATTTTGGAATCCAGGCGGATTTCCCCTCTCCGGTTGGGAGAGGGGAAAGTATGTTTACAACACTTCCGAAGCATGATCCGCCAAGCGTGAACGTTCGCCACGACGCAGCGTGATGTGTGCGCTATGCGCCCAGTTTTTGAAGCGATCAACCGCGTATGTCAAACCCGAAGTGGTTTCGGTCAGATACGGCGTATCGATCTGTTCGACGTTACCCATGCAGATGATTTTCGTGCCGGGGCCGGCACGGGTAATCAGGGTCTTCATCTGTTTAGGCGTGAGGTTTTGCGCCTCGTCGACAATCACCCAGCGATTAAGGAAGGTACGTCCGCGCATGAAGTTCATCGAACGAATCTTGATGCGACTTGCAAGCAAGTCATTGGTCGCGCCGCGTCCCCAGGTGCCGTGATCGTCGGTATGCGTCAGCACTTCGAGATTGTCGGTCAATGCGCCCATCCACGGCGTCATTTTTTCTTCTTCGGTGCCAGGCAGGAAACCGATGTCTTCGCCAACGCTGACAGTTGCGCGTGTCATGATGATTTCACGGTAGCGTTGGCTGTCCATCGTCTGCGCCAGACCGGCCGCAAGTGCTAGCAATGTCTTGCCGGTACCGGCGGTGCCGAGCAGGGTAACGAAATCAATATCCGGATCCATCAATGCATTGAAGGCGAAGTTCTGTTCGCGATTACGAGCGTTGATGCCCCAGACTTGATGCTGCGTTGAACGGAAGTCGTCGACGATTTGCAAAACGACACGGTCTTCTTCCAATCGTGCGACTTTCATCTCGACTTCGTCGTCGCCAGGCAGGTAGAGGAATTGATTTGGGAACCAACCATCGTCTGCCGTACGTTTCACTTCATAATATGTTCGGCCTTTTTCGGTCCAGGAACGAAGATTACCCTCGTGCTTTTCCCAGAAATCGGCAGCCAATTCGGTGGCACCGGTGAATAGCAGATTGAAATCGTCGAGTGCACGGTCGTTTTCATAATCTTCGGCGACCACGCTGCAGATGGAAGCCTTGATGCGTAGGTTGATGTCTTTCGAAACCAGCACCACCGGCACATTCGGGTTGTCTTCGCGCAATTGCAGGATAGCGCCGAGAATCAGATTGTCCGGCAGTACCGTGCCGAAGCGCTTGCCGGTTTCCACCGGTTTCAACTGGAACAATAATTTACCGACGCTTTCTTCACCGCGCAGGTTCAGGCTTTTCGGTTGGGCGAGCGAGACGCCGCCTTCGACATTATTGCTGCCATGCGCTTCGATCAAGTCGTTGAGGAAACGACTGACCTGGCGGGCATTGCGACTAGCTTCGGAGTGACCTTTTTTACCGTTGTCTAACTCTTCCAATACCATCATTGGAATAAACACGTCGTGTTCCTTGAATTTGAACAACGCGGTCGGGTCGTGCATCAGCACGTTGGTATCAAGCACATATATACGCTTGCTTCGGGTCATAGTCGCCTCGGATTAAAACCAAACAGCAGAAAGCCACCAACAGCTGCTTGCAACAGCGTAGTGGAATGGAAAAAGTGGGGGGCGTGCACTGAGAATTAGTTAAGTGGCGCGGTAGTGGAAGCGGCTGTCGAATACAAACCAGCTGGCAGACGTGAAGCGGTCAATACGGAACGTCGTTCGGGCATTCAACTCTCCTTTATTAAAACTTCATCGGATCCATGATCGCATCTAAATTCAACGCGTCGCAAAATTCAAGGAAATCATCGCGCAAAGCCGCAATATGCGTGTCCGCCGGCACGCCGATGGTCAATTGCGCGGTAAACATTTCCGCGCCGGTTTGCATCGCGCGATAACGTGAACTATGCATGTTTTCGATCGTAATGCCCTGGCGATCGAAAAAATCGGCCAGATTGAACAAAATACCGGGCTTGTCGGCAGCGACTACTTCCACGATATAAGGC
>UEXZ01000400.1_pt1 | contig 10435 bp, 11 predicted proteins | sample 4301071 | NCBI WGS metagenome assembly UEXZ01 (sample SAMEA4773183, study PRJEB27434) | metagenome | biome: 2259; feature: agricultural soil; material: soil | place: USA | collected 2014-09 | depth 0.25 m
ATGCGGAATTACTGAATTCTGTCATAGCAAACTTGCAAGGAGCAATGCGTGCTGCCCAACGCCGGAATAGTTTCCAAACTACTTTTTATTGTTTCATTACTACCCATTTCAGGATGCCAATCTGCCATGACAACTACGGATAACACGAAGGCAACATCAATGGCATCTGCAGAATGGCCACTCGCATTCAAGCAACATAATTTTGTTGCCTACTGCTACGACACGACTGGCTGCAGCGTGCTGTACAAGGATGATTATTACGTAAAAGACGACGAGGACAAGGTGACTGCCCCTTCATCGTCCTATGGCCAGAATTACCGGAAGAATTGGGGCGGCGGCGCGCAACTGGGAATCCGCAATTTCCCATCGCCCGCGATCGTAGCCTGGAGTTCGAAAGACGGCGCAAAGCACGAGGCTAAAATAGATATTGCCGATATCTTCAGGGACCAGAAAATTTTGCACAATGTTCCGCGTGAAGAATTGCCTGGGGACACAATAGCGGTCGCTGGCGATCCGACCATTATTCTCGAAGTCAATAATCGCACTATCAACGTGTATATGCGCGCTGCGGTTGCGCTAAAGGATACTGAAACACGGCATAGCGATTTCCGCGATGAAGTGATTCTGGCTTACAGCCACACCTACTGAATTAAAGAGGCGTTGCTATGAGTGATGATCGGAAACCGCACAATCACGGAAAACATCCCGACGGCGTCAGCACTTACCCGGCGGATGCGCACGACATGGCGACTTATGGCATTGCCCAGCAGGCGATGGCAAAGATGCCTGTACCGATTTTTCAACATGCGGCCAACCCGCACGAGCGATTATTCATTGCTGCGTTTGACGGCACCTGGAACGATGCCGAAAAAGATCCGCAGCATCTTACCAATGTCGGGATTTTCAGTAACCAGATTGCCGAGCTAAGTAAAAATCCGGAAAGTCGTATCGGCGGCTACTATGTGAAAGGCGTTGGCACCCAGGATAATTTTCTGGAGCGCACGCTGGATGGTGCTTTTGGCTATACCTACGAGCAGCGTCTTGAACAGATGTATGTCCAATTCACCAAGCAGGCTGCGGTATGGTTGAAAGAAGATCCGCAAGCACAGATCCGTATAGCCGAAATTGGCTTTAGCCGTGGTGCTGAGCAGGCAGCAGGATTTGCACGTCTGGTGCATGAGCGAGGCATTCAAGATTGGACGGGCATTCGAGAAGTGCGCGACGAAAATGGTCGTGTGCATATTGAATACACCAAGCCTGCGCTCGTAAACCCGGGGCAGATTCCGCAAGCGGTTGGCCTGTTCGATCCGGTCGGAACCGGAGAGCCTCGGCATCATGATCGCCGATTACCGCCGTCGGTGGTTTCCGGATTCCAGATCGTTGCGGAAGACGAATTACGCGGATCATTTAAATCGACCAGCATTATCGATCAAGGATTGACGCCGGATGGCCGCCTGCTGGGAGTCACCGTTGCGGGAGCGCATACAAATGTCGGCAATGGTTATCATCTGAATGGCCTGGGAATTCGCAGCGGCAATCTGATGGTGGATTATTTGAATGCGTTGAGCGACAAGCCCTATTTGCACAAAACGGCAGAGCCTGCGGATCCGGCAATGAATGTGGTCCACCGGTCCGAAGAGGGCATGCATGGTTTGATGCGTATCAATGCAGCGGATCAGGGCGATGCGCGTCGTACCGTTGAGACAATGGCGCCACGTGGTGCGAAAGGCGATCGTGAAAATGCCGAACCTATCGATGCATCGCTGAGGTCAACTTTCGAATACAGGACCATGCCGATTACACAGGCGCCGTCATCCAAAGCAATGACGGGGGTCAGCCATACTGACCCAACGCAATCCGATCACCCTGATCATGCGTTGTATCAACAAAGCCGGAGTGCGGTCGGCAAGCTGGATCAAGCAATCGGCCGTACATCGGATGAGGCTAGCGCGCGCATGGCAGCCAGTTTGACGGTGCTTGCAAAGCAAGAAGGTATTCAACGTATTGATAGCGTTGTGCTCAGCAAAGCGAATGGATTTGTGGAAGCGGGCGAGAATGTAATCCTGGTACAGGGCAGACTCGAAGATCCATCGCATCTGCGTGCGCATATGAAGACCAGGGTCGCGATTGAAACACCGGTTGCGGAATCTTTCGGGAAGATCGGGCAATCCGATCTTGGTAGGAAGCCGGATAGCCAGCAACAGCAGGCCTTTCAGGTCAGATTGGATGCTGCTAATCCGCAGCGCGATATGCAGGAACAAGAACAGGCAAGGCCGACAATCTCGCGGTAGTCTCAATGCGTGTCGCCAACAAATTTTCAGTGATTAGTCAATATTTTTCATCCGGTCAGAAATTTATTGCATATAACTTTATGGCATATGCATGTGATGTACGCTGCTTTTTGCGCATGGCTTGTTGAATAAAAGCCACGTTTCAAACATCAAATTTTCTCGAGAGCCAGTTGTTTGCTAGCTTCCTCGATGACCATGTATGTCTAAATTATTGCCATCGTGAAATATTTTGTGACAGGTTTGACATTCCAATTTGATTGGTTAGAATCCCTAACAGGGGAATGGTTGTTGTCAAGTGCAATTCATTAGGTGTAACAAGCTTTAACAATGAAGCAGTGATCACGATCCACTCATCTCAAACATTTCAATCAGGTGAATCGTGAAAAAACCAGTATCAAAAATCTGGATAACGGCAGTGCTGATGCTTGCTTTGACCGCTTGCGCCACACAGCACGCGCCTAGTGTGGCGGGACGTTGGAAGCCGGTTAATCGCTTTGCCGATGCACCGCAGGAAATCCCCCTGCAGCAGGCCTATGTCTTTTTTGTGTCGCCACTGGATGGCACTTTGAAGAACACCCTGGCACGCTGGGCCAAGGATTCCAAGATGACGATTTCGTACCTGCATGCATCGGATTTCACCCTGCATTCCCAGGTAGCCGATATACGCACCACTAACCTGCGAGATGCTCTTGACCAGCTATCGGCTGCCTACGCACCACAAAAAGTACAGATCGTTGCGGAACAAAATCAAATAGTGGTTCGCTTCGCTGAAGGAACATCGACTGAGGAAGGAGCGAGCACACCTAGCCCTTAAATAGTCAACTCTGCTGAGTCAAATCAGCATGAATTGCCTAGCTCTGCGTAGTAATCCCCCCGTATCCACGCCAGACGAATTAAAAATAATGCTCAGGAATAAATCGGTAACACCGAATATTGAAAGTGCGCTTTCTCAGTCGATCAATTTTGAAGTCACAGTCGTCGATCTAGCACGACGTAGCGAACGGCGAGCCTGGCTCGTCGCCTTCACGGCCATTGGCATGTCGCTGATTCTTGCCGGCGGCTATTTCTACATGCTGCCGCTGAAGGAAAAAGTACCGTATCTGGTGATGGCGGATGCCTACACCGGCACCAGCACGGTCGCAAAGCTCAGAGATGATTTCACTACCAACAGCATCACGACCAGTGAAGCAATCAATATCAGCAACGTTGCGCATTTTGTGCTTGCACGCGAATCGTATGACTTGAATCTGATCGGTCAGCGCGACTGGGATACCGTGTTTACGATGGCTTCCCCGGAAGTGGCGGCCGACTATCGCGCGCTGCATGCGCCGACAAATCCGGAAAGCCCATTCAAGCTTTACAACAAAGGCTCCTCGATCCGGATCAAGATTCTCAGCACTACCTTGATCCGCACCAGCAAAACCGCGATGCCGACCGGCGCGACCGTGCGTTTCCAGCGCGTGCTGTTCAATAGAACTTCGGGCGTTACGCGTCCTATGGACAGCAAAATTGCTTCTCTGGAATTTACCTACAAAGACAATCTGAAAATGGACGAGCAAAAACGGATTTTGAATCCGCTCGGTTTTCAGGTGATGAGCTATCGCGTCGATAGCGATTATTCGGCACCGCCGCCGACCGAAAGTGAAATGCAGCAAATGCCCGCCGAGAATTTACCCGGTGCGTTGCCTGCGGCTCAACCGGCACCGGGTTTCGAAGCACCGGAAGCTCCTGCGGAAGCCGTTGCGCCAGTCTCACCCAATACGCCAAATCCAACTAATAATGTAAACGGAGTCATCCCCCGATGAGTCGCATGATCAAACCATATCTGGCGGGAGCGCTTTTTTTCGCTGTTTTTTGCGTAGCACCGGTGGTGAAAGCCGAAGTCGTGCATGAATATGTCTATGACCCGGGTCGTATCTATCAAGTTCGCACTGGCCTCGGGATCACTACGCAGATTGAACTGAGTCCAAGCGAAAAAATTCTCGATTACAGCACCGGGTTCAGCAATGGCTGGGACCTCACGCGTCGCGAAAACGTTTTTTACCTGAAGCCGAAAAATGTCGATGTTGATACCAACATGATGATTCGGACTGCAACGCATTCCTACATCCTGGAGTTGAAGGTAGTTGCAACGGACTGGCGAACGCTGGAGCAAGCCAAGCAAGCCGGTGTGCACTACAAAGTGACATTCAAGTATCCGAACGATACCGAATTCACGGCCAAGGTTGAAGATGTGCCGCAGATCAGCACGGCGATTGAAAAGGATCGCAGCTATAACTTCAAATACGACTATTCAACCAACCGCGCTATTCGCACCAAACAAACATGGTTGCTGCCGACCAGCGTTTATGACGACGGACAATTCACTTACGTAAAAATGAGTGACCTGAAGGATATTCCGACCGGTAACTTCCCGGCGATATTCGCGCGCGAGCGCGAGAACGGCGAAGACTTCGTGGTCAATACCACGGTCGAAAACAACACCATCATCGTCCATGGCATCTACCCGTACTTGGTCATACGCCACGGCAAGAATGTCGTCGGTTTGCGCAGGAGTAAATAAGCATGAGCCAGAACCTACCCCCGAATGCATCTGGCCAGCAGGATCGCAATAATCCCTACATGCAGCACGACGCCGGGCATGACAGCCCAGCCAGCTCGTATGGCTACCAGCAAGCCGTTGCGCAACCCAATTTGGATGCAAATGCACCAACGCTGCAATCGAACGATTTGCAGCGTCTGAATCGCAAGGCTTTGTTTTTTTTGGCCGGCATCGTAGTCCTGCTGTTGATGATGGCTGCTTGGCTATTTACCAGAGCGACTGCGAGTGACGATGAAGTCAGCAAGCCGCGCGAAGAAACCGTCGTTATTCCGGAGCTTCCCAAGGATGCCAATATGGGAAGCAACGCGACCGCTGCCGAGCCAATAGAAATGGCCGAACCGACCGTAGTGCTGCCACCCCAGTTGCCTCCGCCGCCAGCGGAAGATTACATGCAGTCCAATGCTGCTGCAGCTTCGCAACCCCCGGCAATTCCGCGAGAACCAACGCTCGCAGAACGTCGCATGATGAATAGTGCGGGTGGTGAAGGTGCTGGCGGTGGTGGCAGTGGTGGCTCACCAGCAAATGATCCGTATTTGCAATCCTTGCTTGCCACTTTGCCCGGTAATGCTAATCAAGATCGCAATAATCGATCGGAATCCGCCGATGCCACCAGCGCACAGTTCATCAATAATGCCGACTCTCTTTTGGTACGCGGCACTTATATTCGTTGTGTACTCGAGACCCGAATCATTACCGACATTCCGGGTTTTACGTCTTGCGTTGTGACCGAACCGGTATACTCGATCAACGGTCGCCGTTTGTTGTTGCCGAAAGGTTCGAAAATATCGGGTAAGTACAATTCCGAAGATCCGAAGATACCGAGAGTCTCGGTAATTTGGGATCGCATCACGACACCGAATGGCATTGATGTTTCGATGGCGAGTCCAGGCATCGATAACCTCGGCGGCGCCGGCATTCCCGGCCAATACAACGGCCACTGGGGCAGCAAGTTGAGCTCCGCATTGCTGATCAGCCTGGTAAGCGACGCCTTCAAATATGCGGGCGAGAAATACGGGCCAAAAACCGAGACCGTCACCACTGGCGGTCAAGTCATCACTTCGCCATTCCAGAGCAATACTGCAGATGCTGTCCAGGATCTCGCACGTCAAGCGGTGGCACGCAGTGCAAGCAGGCCGGCGACCGTGACGATCAACCAGGGAACCATCATCAACGTCTATGTTGCAAAAGATGTCGATTTCACCGGCGTCGCTTCGCGTTAGGTGCACTAGAGATCATCGTGGATATCGACAACTCACCCGTTGCGAGGATTTCAAATGAATTCCTCGATTATCAATACGAAGTGCTTGGCATTTTGGGGCACATGTCGTCCCCGGACGTGACTGAAATTTGTATTAATAAACCCGGCGAGCTTTATTTGGAAACGCGGGAAGGTTGGCAGAAAGTAGACGTGCCTTCGCTCAATTTCGAACGCGCACGGCAATTTTGTACATCCGTCGTAAACGAGAGCAATACCGGCCAACGAATTACCGATGCCGACCCGGTGGTGTCGTTGACGTTTCCGACCGGGCAACGTGCGCAGTTCGTGATTCCGCCCGCCTGCGACGCAGGAAAAGTCTCCATCACGATTCGTCTACCTTCCAAGCACATGAAGACGCTGCAGCAATATCAGGAAGACGGTTTTTTCGATCAGGTACTCGAACAGGCAGGCAATCTGAGCGAACACGATCGCGAATTGCTCGAATTGAAACAATCGCGGAATTATGCCGAGTTTTTCCGCAAAGCCGTGTTGTACAAAAAGAATATTGTCGTGTCCGGCGCGACCGGCAGCGGCAAAACGACCTTCATGAAGTCGCTGGTGCACCATATTCCCGCAGACGAGCGTCTGGTCACGATCGAGGATGCTCGCGAGCTCTTCATCACGCAACCGAATGTCGTGCACTTGTTGTATTCGAAGGGCGGACAGAGCGCAAGTAATGTCACTGCCAAAAGTTGCATGGAGGCCTGTCTTCGCATGAAGCCGGACCGGATTATTTTGGCCGAGCTGCGCGGCGATGAAGCTTTCTACTTCATTCGCAACTGCGCCTCCGGACATCCCGGTTCGATTACCAGTTGCCATGCCGGCAATACCGAGCAGACCTGGGATCAGTTGGCATTGATGGTCAAGGCGTCATCGGAAGGTGCTGGCCTTGAATTCGCCACCATTAAGCGCTTGCTGATGATGACGATCGATGTGTTGGTGCATATCAAGTCGCATGCGGGTCAGCGTTACATCACCGGCATCGATTTCGATCCGCAAAGAAAATTTAACTAGGACCGATGCATGCTGCCAGGATTGGAACAATTCAACTGCCAACAGATGGAAGTGCCACTGGACGTAATGCAACACGTCGTACGTGTCGAATCGTCCTATAACCCTTACGCCATTGGCGTTGTCGGTGGCCATCTTGTACGGCAGCCAAAAAATCTTCAGGAAGCATTGGCTACGGTCCGCATGCTGGAAAACCGCGGTTATAACTTTTCGCTCGGACTGGCCCAGGTGAATCGTTTTAATCTCGGTAAGTACGGGCTTGATTCGTACGAGAAGGCATTCCAGGAATGCCCGAACTTGCAGGCGGGCTCGCGAATTCTCGCCGAATGCTACAAACGCCTCGGAGGCGACTGGGGTAAATCGTTCAGTTGCTACTACTCGGGCAATAGCGTGACCGGTTATCGCCATGGCTATGTGCAGAAGGTTTTTGCATCCATGCGGCAAAGCGAATCAACAACGGCTGCCAACCCGTCGGTGGTAGCGATTGAAGTCGTCGGCAAGCCGAGTCGTCGTGTTGTCGCGGTCAGCAGGCATCCGATCTACTCGCAATCACCGCAGCCAAGATTGCAGCAGCGCATTGAACCTGCCGTCGCGCCGGCATCGTTGTCACCTGCAATGCCGGCACTCGCTGCTATGCATGCGGCACAAATGCAGGAACCGCAGCAGCAACCCGTAGGCGTGCAAAGTTCCCAGGCCGTGCCGGTGTTCGCATTTGCGGCTTCCACTTCGCCTGTTCCTTTGAAGCCAACCGAAGTAAAGAGTCTGGAAGCAACGCCAGGCAAAGACGATGCTTTTGTTTTTTAGTGTCACCCGGTGTCGGCTGTCACGACACTGTTTTCGTAAGCTTGTTTCACCCGTGTCAACGTTTAATTTTTTGCTCGTACAACATCAAATAGAGGATTAAAAAATGGAATCGATCATGAACAAGTCATCCCGGGACCAATCAAAGCGTTTTGTATCCGTGTTCACAGTGGTTTTTGCCTTGTATGCGCTGTCGTTTGCATCGGGCGCCATGGCATTGACCGGTAGCGAAGGCAAAGTAGAAAGCTTTTTTACCAATATCCAGTCGCTTCTGACGATCGCATCGATTTCGGTCGTCACGATCGCGGTGATTTTTGCCGGATACCAAATTGCATTTGCCAATAAACGCATCGGCGATGTGGCACCGGTATTGATTGGCGGCTTGTTGATCGGCGCGGCCGGCCAGATCGCCGGCATGTTGCTGGGTCCGTCGGCTTAATTGCGGCCCAAGGCATTGACCAATAACAAGGGCAACTGATTCATGCGAAAAAACATATTGTTTCGCGGCTGCACGCGTCCGGCGATGTTCATGGGCGTTCCGTACATTCCCTTTTTTATCGGGGCGGGTGGCGGCTTGTTGTTGTCAATGTATTTCAATTTGTTATGGCTTCTGAGTATCCCCGTGGTGATTTTCCTCATGCGCCAGATGGCAAGGCGCGACGAAATGATCTTCAATTTAATTGGCTTGCGCTGGCGGTTTAAATTCAAGGCCCGTAACTTGAAACACCATTCCGGCATGTGGGTATTTACTCCGAACGGTTATATCGATAGGTCGTCCAAAGAAAAATAAGTGTCTTGGATGCGGTGACGAGTCGTCACCGCATCACTTGTTGGAAGCCAATGAAAATTGGTTGTGGCAAAGATTGCATTTCGTAGCTGGTTGTTTTCTTTCGCAGCTACATAGTGGCTCACGTTCAAATATTGGAATCCCGGCATATGTTTTCTCCTGATACCCCGATCAGCGAATTTATCCAACTCTCGACGCATGTCTCGCCTTCGGTGATCAAAACCACGGGCGGCGATTATTTGCTGACCTGGCATCTTGGCGGCTTGCCATTTGTCGGCCGCGAAGAGTGGGATATCGAACATCGCCACAACACATTCAACCGGATGTTGCAGACTTTACGGGCACCGGATTTCGTCAATCTGGCGTTCTGGGTGCACGACGTACGTCGCAAGCGCCGCATCACCGGTCGCAGCAGCTTCGACCAAGAGTTCAACCAGGGATTGTCCGATGCGTATTTCAGCGCATTGTCGGCCCAGAAAATCATGCAAAACGAGTTGTACCTGACGATGATTTACCGGCCGGTGGTAGCCGGTAAAGGCATGATGGAAAAGTCGTCGAACGTTGGACAATTGCAATCCGAACAGGATCAGGCGATTGCAAAAATCCACGAACTTGCGGGCAATGTCGAAGCGGTACTGAAAGACTATGCGCCTTATCGACTCGGCATGTACGAAGCCAGCAACGGCATCGTGTTTTCCGAGACGCTTGAGTTCTTCGGCTACCTGCTAAATCGCATCGATGAAGCGGTTCCGGTCTTGCAAGCACCGATACACAGCTATCTGCCCGTTAGTCGTCACATGTTTTCGGCTAAAACCGGCGATTACATTATCAATACGCCAAACGGCATCAATCACTTTGGTGCCATTCTAAATATCAAGGAATATACCGACGGTACTTATCCCGGCATTTTGAATGGCTTGAAATACCTCGATTTCGAATACGTGATAACCCATTCCTTCAGTCCGATGGGCCGCCAGGATGCATTGAAAGTGCTGGATCGCACGAAGGGCATGATGATCTCGTCCGGCGACAAGGCTGTCAGTCAAATCGTCGAGCTCGATCATGCCATGGACGAGTTGGCGTCCGGCAACTTCGTGCTCGGCCAATATCATTTCATCATCGCCCTGTATGCCGATTCTCAGGAAAAACTCGCACAGAATATTGCCGCCACGCGTGCAGAACTGTCGAATGCCGGTTTTGTATCGGCGAAAGAAGATCTGGCCGTTACTGCCTCGTTTTATTCGCAATTCCCGGGCAACTGGAAATATCGCACCCGGCCGGCCAATGTCAGCTCGCTGAATTTCCTCGGCCTGTCGCCACTGCACAATTTCGCTACCGGGAAAAAGGCAAACAACCCTTGGGGTGAATGCGTCACCACGCTGCAAACCACCAACGGGCAGCCGTACCACTTTAATTTCCATGCGACGCATCCGGCCGAAAATTCGTTCGGCGAAAAAGCGATCGCCAATACGATGGTAATCGGTAAATCCGGTACCGGTAAAACCGCTCTGATCAATTTTTTATTGAGTCAGGTACAAAAGCTCAAACCGTCGCCGACCATTTTCTTTTTCGACAAGGATCGCGGCGCGGAAATTTTCGTGCGCGCCTGCGGCGGCAATTATCTGGCGCTCGAAAATGGACAACCAACCGGCTTCAATCCATTCCAGTGCGAGCGCAATGAAGCC
>UEXZ01000013.1_pt1 | contig 10269 bp, 9 predicted proteins | sample 4301071 | NCBI WGS metagenome assembly UEXZ01 (sample SAMEA4773183, study PRJEB27434) | metagenome | biome: 2259; feature: agricultural soil; material: soil | place: USA | collected 2014-09 | depth 0.25 m
GTTTGAACGTCATCGCCGCGCGCGCCGATGACGTTCAAACACTTGCCGGTTTTGATGAAGGCCCGTTGCCGGCCGACTGGAAAGGCGAGCTGGAAAAACGCGGCATTGAAGTGCATACCGATATTTTGCGTGACGAAGCCTGCGCCGTGCTCAAAGAATACGGCGAAAGCGGACTTGTCTATTAGCAAACCGTTTCATCCTTGATGTATCCCTTTTTACAAGAATTAAAAAATGAATGGTTTGCTGTGCTATTGCCGCCAGGGCTTTGAACCGGACCTCGCCGCCGAACTTTCCGAACGTGCCGCGAATGCCGGCTTCCATGGCTATGCAAAAACCGAACGCAACAGCGGCTACGTGACTTATATCTGCGAAGACGCCGCTGCGCTATCGAGAAGCGTTCGTTATCACGACATCGTGTTTGCGCGCCAAAAATTGCAACTATTCGCCGAACTGAAAGATTTAAGTCCGACTGATCGTCTTACTCCGATGCTTGAACATATCGCCGGCCGTGGCCGCTTCGGCGAAGTATTGGTCGAACATCCGGATTCCGATGAAGGCAAGCCACTTTCCGGCTTGTCGCGTTCTTTTACCAATGCATTGCGACCCGCACTGCGCAAACGCGGCTTGTTAAGCGACAAGGAAGATGCACGCCTGCCGCGTCTGCACGTTTTCTTTTTGGCTGGCACACATGCCCTGCTCGCCAGTTCCGATCCGAATGACAGCTCGCCGTTTCCACTCGGCGTGCCGCGTCTGCGTGCCCAGGCCAATGCGCCGAGCCGTTCGGCATTGAAGCTCGACGAAGCTCTGATGATTTTCATGAGCGACGAAGAACGCGCGAAGATCATGAAACCAGGCATGCACGCGGCCGATCTCGGTGCGGCGCCCGGCGGTTGGAGCTGGATTCTTACCAAACACGGCCTGCATGTATCTTCGATCGATAACGGACCAATGTCGGAAACCGCGATGGCGACCGGATTGATCAACCATATCCGTGCCGACGGCTTTCAATGGCAGCCACCAAGAAAACTCGACTGGATGGTCTGCGACATGGTCGAAGCGCCGCGCAAAGTGGCCCACCGCATGAGCGAATGGTTTGCCAATGGCTGGTGCAAGCACGCCATCTTCAATTTGAAACTGCCGATGAAAAAACGCTGGGAAGAAACCCGGCTGTGCCTCGACGAATTCGAGGAAAAATCCGGCAAGGCTTTGCATATGCATGCCAAGCAGCTTTATCACGATCGCGAAGAAATTACGGTGTTTGCCTCGGTGATTTGATACTTGTGCGGTAGCCGGATGCTCGGCAATTACCGTCCCTGAGCCTGCTTCAATAAAAAATTTCTGATTGGCGGAAAGAAATTGGCGATGCCGAATGCATGGCCACGCAACAAGGTCGGCAAGACGTCATCATTCGAGAACACGCGATTGATCGCCTCGAACGAATAGGCGGCAATGGCATTTTCGCTGGTGCGTTGACGGGCCCAGCGTTCCAGTTTGTGTTGCGAAATTTGCACGGTGTGTTTTTGCTTTGGATTTTCAGCCGAAGTTTTTGCTTCGCCGAGCAAATCCAGCAAAGCAGCCACATCACGCAAACCGAGATTCACGCCCTGCCCGGCGAGGGGATGCACGGTGTGTGCGGCATCGCCGATCAGGGCGACGCGGCCGGCCAACATTTCTTTCGACAACTGCCTTTGCAACGGGAATGCCGCACGTTGCGACACTTCGGTCACATCGCCAAGTCTTGCATCGAATGCCCGGGCAAGTTCGCGACGGAAACTTGCGTCATCGACATTTAGCAAACGCTCTGCCTCGTCATTTGGCAAGGTCCAGACGATCGAACAACGACCATCGCTAAACGGCAGGAACGCCAGCGGCCCGGTCGGCAGAAAACGTTGCCAGGCCGTGTTCTGGTGCGACTGCTCGGTTTTCACGTAGGCGACTATGCCGCGTTGCCCGTAATCTTTTTTATCCGTTTTCAAACCAAGTAACTCGCGCACTTTGGAACTCGCGCCATCGGCGCCCAGAACCAAATTGGCCTTGATTACGGCACCGCTTTTCAAATGAATCGTGGCAGCGGTTTCCTGTTCGATGCTCTCGAGTTTATCCGGGCAGAAACAATGTATCCGATGCTCGTTTTTTATCGCCTGCCACAAAGCGTCGGCGATATTATTGTTTTCGACAATCGCACCCAGCGACTCTTGCGCTTGCTGGCTGGCAGACATATGCAGCTCATTGCCCGCCGCCGCATCCCATACCCGCATATCGGTATACGGCTGGGTACGACGTTCGGCGATTTTTTTCCAGACGCCGCAGTTATCCAGTAACTTCTGGTTATCGGAAGCCAAGGCAACCACGCGCAGATCCGGTGTTTGCTCGGACCATGGTTTCGGTTCGTGCGCTTCCACGAGTGCCACACGATAACCGGCACGCGCCAGCGACAGTGCCGCGCAACTACCGACGATGCCGGCACCGATCACTGCAATATCAAAGTTTTTCATTGCGATCTCCGCGCAAGGCTTGGCGTGTTGCCGCGATATCCCATCGCGCCATTGACGATCGGCGCCTGCAAATCGGGATTCAAGCCCAAGCCAAGCAATCCGAGCGAACGCATGGCTTTCGCCAATGCATTTTCCTGTGAAGTAAAACGTGCCAAACCATCGCTGAACGCTATCGTCTGTTCGCGATCTTCACGGCGACTGTCGCGATAGTCCGACAATAATTCGGCGCTTTGCAAATCATGCTTCTGCACGCACTCGGCAAAACCCAATGCATCGCGCAAACCAAGATTGAATCCTTGTGCACCGATCGGATGCAGAGTCTGCGCAGCATTGCCCATCAACACGCAGCCTGGTCCGGCAATGTCTTTCGCAATGACTTTCTTCAACGGGTAATGCGTGCGGGTACCGATTTTCCGGATGCGGCCGGCGCGCCAACCAAAACGTTGCTGAAAATATTCGATGTAGTCGATATCGCCCAGCGAGGCGACGTGGTTCACCTGCTCGTTGGCAACGCCGCAAATGGCGCCGTATTGGCCACCAGGCATCGGCAACAAGGCGACCGGGCCCTGCGATGAAAAGCGTTCGTATGCGGTACCGTCGGATACTTGGTCGGTTTGCAGGCTGCAGACAAACAAATGCTGCCGGTAGTCGAAATCTTCGGTCGCGATATTCAATGCGGAACGCACCATCGATTGCGTCCCGTCCGCACCGATGATCATGCGCGCGGAAATGTTTTGCTGTTTTCCGTCATGCTCGATCAATGCACTCGGCGTTTTGGCATCCGGCGCGATTCGCAATACCTTCGCAGGGCGATACAAGGTCAGGTTTGCCAATTCGGCCACGCGCGTTTCCAACGCGACGCCCAAATCTCTTGCCAGCACGACACCGCCGAAGTATTCGCGCCGATAGTCTTTTGCCCGGATATCGACGCTGCCGAAATCACCGACCCGGCTGATATGAATGCGTCGAATCGGGCTGAGGCCCTGGGCGAAATGTTGCGCCACCGACAGGCGCTCCAGCGCAATCAGGCTGGCCGCCGACAGGGCAAGTTTGCGCTCGTTGAATCCGGGTGCGCCGGCGCTGGGAACACTGGCTTCGACCAGGCCCACCTGCAGGCCGCTATTTTCCAAGGCGCAGGCAAGGCTATTGCCGACCAGCCCGCCTCCCAGAATCAAAATATCATGCATGTTGTCGTATCAACTTTAGCCAGAGCTCGGCCGCTTGAGGTATCCTATTCTTCTTGATGCTAGCCCGCTACGGATTTTCACATGTCTATGAACCAGAACTCTTCCTTCGCTCCCGGTCCGCTGATGATTTCGATCATGATCGTGATGGCGGCACTCAGTCGTTTACTGCCGCATCCATTCAATTTTACCCCGATCGAATCGATGGCATTGTTTGGCAGTGCGTATTTCGCAAATCGCTGGTTGAGTATCGCGATGCCTTTGCTGGCGATGTTGCTGGCGGATTATTTCCTGGGTTTCCATAGCGGCATGCCGGTGATCTACGGCACGATCGTTTTGATCTCTCTGATCGGTTTCGGTTTACGCGGCAAGGTAACCGCATTGCGCGTTGCCAGTTTTGGACTGGTTAGCGCGACTTTGTTTTTCGTGATTACCAACTTCTCGGTCTGGGCCGGTTCCGGCATGTACCCGATGAATGCCAACGGCCTGCTGGCCTGCTACGTCGCCGGCATTCCGTTCTTTCATTGGCAACTCGCCGGCGTGGCAACCTACAGCCTGATTCTGTTCGGCGGCTTCGCTTTGCTGCGTTCACGTTTGCCGGTGCTGAAACAACAAACGGTGTAAACACATATGGGCAATCGTCTTTCGAAAATCTATACGAAGACCGGCGACGATGGTTCTACCGGCCTGGGCGACGGCAGTCGCGTTTCGAAAGATTCCGCCCGCGTTACTGCCTACGGCACGGTCGATGAGGCCAATAGCGCAATCGGCCTGATTCTGGCCTGTGATATCCAGGACGATGTCCGTGAAATCCTGGTGTCGGTCCAACACCACTTATTCGATCTGGGCGGCGAACTTTGCATTCCCGGTCATTCGGCGATTTTCGATGAAGACATCACCCATCTGGAAAACACGCTGGATAAATTCAATGCCGATCTGCCTGCACTGAAAGACTTCATCCTGCCCGGCGGCGGCATGGCTGCAGCGCATTGCCATCTGGCACGCACAATAGTCCGTCGCGCCGAACGCGAAACCGTCACCTTGTCGCATCATGATGCGGTACGTCCCGAAGCCATTCGCTACCTGAATCGCTTGTCGGATTTGCTGTTCGTACTCGCACGCGTACTTGCACGTACCAGCGGTCATGGCGAAGTACTCTGGAATCATCAGCGCCGCAAAGGTTGAACGTGCGTATTTATACGCACCCCGATTGTCTCGAACATGACCCCGGCACCGGCCACCCGGAATGTCCGGCACGTCTGCATGCCGTTATCCAGGCGATTCACGCCGCACTACCTATGCTGGAATGGCAACACTCGCCACAAGCCGAACGCCATCAGCTGGCGCGTGCGCATAGCAATGATTTGATCGAAAAAATTCTCGGGGCCGACTTACGCGAAAATTTCCATATCGATGCCGATACCGTGATGTCGTCAAAATCCAAATCGGCCGCCCTGCATGCCGCCGGCGCGGGGATTGCCGCTGCGAACGCGGTGATGCGAGGTGATATCAAGCAGGCTTTCTGTGCCGTTCGGCCACCGGGGCATCACGCCACTCGAAGCACCGCGATGGGTTTTTGCCTGTTCAATAATATCGCCGTCTGTGCAGCGCATTTGTTGGCCGAGCATGGGTTGCAACGTATCGCGATCGTCGATTTTGACGTTCACCACGGCAACGGCACCGAAGATATTTTCGGAAATGAAGACCGGGTTTTTTATCTGAGCACACATGAAGCCGGCATCTACCCAAACACCGGGTTTTCCGAGGCGAATCGCGAGCATCGTTTGAGTAATGTCCTGCTGATGCCAGGGAGTGGTGGCGAATATTTTCGCGCCGTCTGGTCGCAAAAATTACTGTCCGAACTGGCAGCCTATAAACCGGAGCTTATCCTGATTTCGGCAGGCTTCGATGCACATCGGCTTGACCCCTTGGCTGATTTGAACCTGCTCGCCGAGGATTATTTCTGGCTAAGCCGTGAGCTGTCCAACATCGCCGGAGAGTTTTCCGGCGGACGCATTATTTCGATGCTCGAAGGCGGATATAGCCTGACTGCCTTGCGTGAATGCACGGTCGCGCATTTGCGTGGCTTGATGGCCCCCTGATTAATTATCAACTTTCCGGCTCGAAATCCAGCGACGCGGAATTGATGCAATAGCGAAAGCCGGTCGGTGCAGGACCATCCGGAAACAAGTGCCCCAGATGCGAATCACAATGGGCGCACTTCACTTCGATTCGCTGCATGCCGAAACTCGCATCCATGCTTTCGGCAATAGCCGCCTTCTCGACCGGTTTGAAATAGCTCGGCCAACCGCTCCCCGAGTCGTACTTATGCTCGGAACTGAATAACTTCGCCCTGCAGGCGACGCAGACATACGTACCACTCTCGTGATGATCCCAATACTTGCCGGTAAAGGCCCGTTCGGTCTCCGAACAGCGGCAAATGGCATATTGCTCCGGACTGAGCTCGGCTTTCCATTCGGCATCGGTTTTCTCGATTTTTTGACTCATGACCACCTCCTATGGGGTTTGGGCAATAACGGCTAGAATACACCCCATCTTGTTTTTCAGGATTTGCCTGTGTCCCGTCCAGCCCTGCGTTTATTACCGCTGTGTTTTGCCATTTCCCAAGCCGTCGTCGCCCAGGAAGTCGAACAAAACTGGAATTACTGCGTTAATCCCGAAACCTTGCCGGTATTCAATACCAATCCGGTATCCAATGAAAATCGCGAACTCAGTGCGACCGACATTGAAGCGGACAACCTGAATCTCGAAAAAGAAAAGGTCACGGTATTCGAAGGGAACGTGATTCTGCAGCGCTCGGATCAGTGGATGAAAACCGACAAGCTGACTTATACCCATGACAACGAACAATTTGTCACCGAAGGTCCCGTTAGCTATCAGGATCGCGGTGTTCGCCTGATCGCCAAACAGGCCAGCGGCGATCAGAAAAAAGACACGATGACCTTGAAAGGCGTGCAATACCAGTTCAGCGACAATCTGGGTAACGGCACTGCGCAAGTAGCCAGCATGCACGGCGAAACCGGCGAGCTCGACGGCGCGACCTATTCAACCTGCCCTCCGGGCCAGCGCCAGTGGGAATTTTCCGCCAGCCACATCAAGGTCGACCAGAAAACTGCGCGGGGCACCGCCACCAACGCCACATTGCGCCTGGGCGGCGTACCGGTGCTTTGGCTGCCCTTCATCAGCTTCCCGACCGACGACCGACGCCGTAGCGGCATTTTGTCGCCGACCATCGGTAACGACCAGCGAAACGGTACCGATATTGCCGTGCCGATCTACTGGAATATCGCACCCAATTACGATGCAACATTCACTCCTCGCTGGTTGTCCGAACGCGGTTTGATGCTGGGCACCGAATTTCGTTATCTGACCCGTCGTTCACACGGCGCTTTCGAAACCACCTGGTTGCCTAATGATGACCTGACCGGTCGTGACCGCGGCTTGATCCAATTCGATCACTTCACTGCAATCAATTCTCACTGGTATACCTCTGCCAACCTGAACCATGTAAGTGATCGTCAATACTTTTCCGATTTCGGCCAGTCGCTCGATTCCACTTCGCGTTCCTTGCTACAGAGCGAGGCAGGCATTTACGGTCGCGGACGCCATTGGTCGGCGAGCTTCGGCTTTGAATATTGGCAAATTGCCAATCCCTTGTTGCCCGACGGCAGCGCACCGTTCCGCCGTTTGCCAAGACTGCAGGCCAGCTGGATGAAACCGCTGAACGAATGGCTTGAATTCGGCATCGATGCGGAAGCAGTACGCTATACCCGCGATGACATTAACAGCAGTGCCGATGGCGGTTCGCGCGTCGATCTGCAGACCTTCCTGCGCATGCCTTTCAGCGGAACATCCTGGTACGTCACGCCCGAAATCGCCTGGCGCCACACGCAGTACGGCAGTCTTCACGATTCGGACTTCGACAGCAGCTTGCTGGCGCCGGGCGGCGACACTTCGCCGCAACGCAGCTTGCCGATCGTCAGTCTCGATGCCGGCATGGTATTTGAGCGCGATATGCAATGGGGTGGCGATAATTACCTGCAGACTTTCGAGCCACGTTTCTACTATCTGTACGTGCCATATCGCAATCAAGACGATTTACCGCTTTTTGACAGCCGAAATCTCACATTCGACTGGCCTGCCTTGTTTCGCACCAATAGTTTCGGCGGCGCCGATCGCCAAAGCGATGCCAACCAGGCAACGTTGGCCTTCACGACCCGTTTTTATGAACAGGCGACCGGCCGCGAGCGCCTGAGTGCCAGTCTCGGCCGTATCACCTACTTCGATTCACCGCGGGTCAACCTGACCGGTGCTCCCCCTGTAGAGTTGAGTGGTTCAGCCTGGGTCGCACAAGTCGACTGGACACTGTCGGACAACTGGAATATCGGATTAACCCAGCAATGGGATCCGGACACTGAACGAACCATGTTAAGCGGCCTCAGGACCCAAGTCCGCTGGAATAACGGCGGTTTGTTTAATGCAGCCTACCGCTACCGCAAGGACTCGCTGGAACAGACCGATGTGAGCTTCCGTATCCCGGTTAAATCGGACTGGAACCTGCTGGGCCGCTGGAATTATTCCATTCAGGATGGCAAAAGCCTGGAAAGCATGCTCGGCATAGAATGGAAAAGCTGTTGCGTAGCCCTGCGAGTGCTTGGCCGCGACTATATTCGGACTTTCGATGGAAAATCGAACTTTGGCCTCTATATCGAACTCGAACTGAACGGCTTGGGTAGCTTCGGTCGAGACACGGAAGCCGTGCTGGATAATGCTATTCTAGGTTATTCCCAATAAAATCAATCTTGAATTAATTGTTTGTACCCGGCTTTTACCGCGGATGCGACGCTGACGGAGTTTGAAACACATGAAACACAAGTTTTCCGGTTTGTTATTAGCCCTATCCCTGGGCCTAACGAGCAATATCCTGATGGCGCAGGATCAAGGTGTCGCCAGCGTCGATGGCATCGCCGCCATCGTGGACGAGGACGTTATCTTGAACAGCGAAGTGCAGCGCGCCGTTGATAACATCAAGGCGCAATACGCCAAGCAGCCAGAACAATTACCGCCAGACGATGTACTTCGCAAGCAAGTGCTCGAACGTCTGATCCTGCTGCGCTTGCAAATAGAACGCGCCAACAGCAGCGGTATTCGCGTCTCGGATAATGAAGTGAACCAGGCAATCCAGAACATTGCCAACCAAAACAAAATCACGATGGACCAACTTCGCGCGCAGATCGGCAACGAAGGTCTTAGCTACGAAGAATTCCGCAATAACCTGAAAGACGAAATTACCGTCCAGCGTATGCGTCAGGGCTACGTGCAAAGTCGCGTGCAAGTTTCCGAAACCGAAATCGATCAGCTGTTGTCGGTCCGTGAAATAGGCGGCCCTGAAGTGCACCTCGCCAACATCCTGGTGGCATTGCCCGATGGCGCCACCCCGGAACAATTGGCGAAAGCACAGGAAAAAATTACCCGCATCAAGGCTTTGCTCGACAAGGGCGAAATCGATTTCAGTTCCGCCGCGATTCGCTTCTCGGATTCGCAAAATGCCTTGGAAGGCGGTGAAATCGGCTGGCGCGGCGTGGATTCGATTCCCCCGGCATTCGTAAACATGATCCGCGAAATGAAACCCGGCGATATCACCAATCCGGTTCGCGGCCCAAGCGGCTACCAGTTGATCAAACTGATCGAAACCCGCGAGCAGCAAAAGCAATTGGTGACGCAATACCACGCGCTCGGCATGATGATTCCGATCAAGGCCGGCGATAACGGTGAAGCTGCCCGTCAAAAAGCCGAAGATCTGCGTGCCCGCATCGCTGGCGGCGAAGATTTTGCCAAACTCGCACGCGAAAATTCGAGCGAAGCAATGAACGCCAGCAAAGGTGGCGACATGGGCTGGTTCGAATTGAATCAATGGGGACAGGGCATTGCCGATAAATTATCAATCTTGTCGGATGGCGAAGTTTCCGATGTATTCAAAAGCGATGTCGGCTGGCATTTCATCAAGCGTCTTGGTACGCGAAACCAGGATATGACCGATGAAAACCGTCGTAGCCAGGCACGTCAATTGATTGCCCAGCGTAAATCAGAAGAAGAATACGAACGCTTCGTCCGTCAATTACGCAATGATGCCTACGTCGAGTCACGCCTAGGCGGCATCTGATAGCCATGAATACCCGCCTGGCGCTTGTTGCAGGCGAACCGGCTGGAATTGGTCCTGAATGCTGTGTCCGTATTGCACAGACCCAGCATTCCGCAAATTTAATCGCCATCGCCGACCCAGATACGCTACACCAAGCAGCGGAAGCCTTAAAACTTCCGCTGCGTTTGGTTTCGGCTGAGCAAAAAGCGGCTGCCGGCGAGCTGGCAATTTTGCCGATGCGGCAAAAAGTCGCGACGGTTTTCGGCGATGCTAATCCCGAAAACGCCGAGTTCGTGATCGCGACATTATTGCGGGCCGCACAGGGCTGTATCGATGGCGAATTCCACGGCATGGTCACCGGCCCGGTGAACAAAGCCAGCATCAATGCCGGCGGCATCGCCTACACCGGCACCACCGAATTACTGGC
>UEXZ01000211.1_pt1 | contig 10123 bp, 10 predicted proteins | sample 4301071 | NCBI WGS metagenome assembly UEXZ01 (sample SAMEA4773183, study PRJEB27434) | metagenome | biome: 2259; feature: agricultural soil; material: soil | place: USA | collected 2014-09 | depth 0.25 m
TGAACGTCGAGGGTCTCTACCGAATGTTTCCAGGTCGTACCAAAGAAAAGATTTTGCCATTAAATGCCTGAAAGCTGCGCTTGATCTTGGAATAAGTTGGTTCCAAGCGTAGGCAGTGATTTCGGCAAATGCAAGCGCGGCATTCCGACGATATAGCCTTGTGCCATATCAACGCCGCATTCATAGAGCGTTAATAACATCGATGCATCTTCGACGCATTCGGCGACCGTCACTTTACCAGCCGTCTCTGCGATGGAGGTCAACGCGGCGATGATGGTGCGATCGAGGATATCGTCCGGTAAACCCTGTATCAACGATCCGTCGATTTTCAGGATATCGGCTTCGATTTGCTTCAGGTAGGCGAAGGTCGAGAAACCGGTGCCGAAATCATCGACCGCAATGCGGCAACCCAATGCACGCAATGCCGACAATTGTTTTTGCGCGCCGCCAAGATCGTTAATCGAATGCGATTCGGTAATTTCAAATACCAATGCCGCCGGATTGACGTCGTATTCGACAATTTTCGCCGTCACGTATTCCGGGATACCGCCCTTTTCCAAAGTCTGGGCAGAGATATTGATCGTCAGTCCGATCGGACGCGGGCTGCCGCGGGTTTCGCGCAATGCCATTAATGCATGATTGATGACCCAGAAATCGATGTCTTGCATCAGACCAAAACGTTCGGCTGCGGGCAGGAAGGCATTTGGCGAAATCAATTCGCCCTGGTTGCCTTTCATGCGAATCAGGACTTCGAACAATGCTTCGGAATAGGGATTGCGCTCCAATTGCCGCAGCCAGATATCCTTGCTGTTGCTGCTGCCTACAATGTCGTTTTCGATGCCTTTCAAGGGCACGATCGGTTGATAGCACAGGGCAAACCGGTCGGTGCGGAAGGCTTCTTCCAAACGGACGGACCAACCAAGATCGACATCGAGTGCGGCGAGTCTTCCGGTTTCATGCGAATAAATCTGGCATTGATTACGCCCGGACGTTTTCGCCATGTGGCAGGCGATATCGGCATGCGCCATTGCGTCGCTCGGCGAATTGGTTTGGTCGTCGATTTTTGCGCAGCCTACCGATAGGGTAATGCGATAACTCTTGCCGCCATAATTGAACGGCGTCGCAGTGAGTACGCGGCGGAAGCCTTCTGCCAGAGTCGTTAAATCGCTTGTGCCGACATTGGTCAACAATACCGCGAACTCGTCACCACCCATGCGAGCCAGGTAATCGGCACCACGCAGACGCGATTTCAGGCGCTGGCTGACTTCGACCAGTAATTTATCGCCGGCAGCGTGGCCGGCGGTGTCGTTGATATATTTGAATCGGTCCAGATCGATGAACAACAGCATGGCAACCTGGCCGGTGCGGCGCACTTTGCTGCATTCCTGTTCCAGCTGCGACTCGAACCAGGCGCGGTTGTAGAGTTTGGTCAGGCTGTCGTGTTCTGCCTGCCAGCGTAATTCCTCTTCCAATGCACGGCGTGCGGAAATATCGCGGAAAGCCACTACCGAACCATTGAGTTCGGTCTCCATTTTTAATGGATGAATATTGCACTCGACCGGAACACCGCGTTTATTTGCGGTCCAGAACATCGTTTGCCAAGACGAGACTTCACTTCCGTTGGTATAGCAAAGATTGAGATAGGAGGCCGTGCGTTGCATCGGAGAGCCGTCTTCGTCGGCGTAATGAAATGCATCGAAAGCATTCTGTCCGACCAATTCGCTGGAATGGCTGTAGCCCAGCAGATCGAGCGCAGCTGGATTGACGAACTGAATGGTGCCGTCGGAATCCACGCCGTAAACGCCTTCACCGACGGAGGACAAAATGCCTTGAAGTCTGCGACGCTCGTTATCAATCGCCTTACGGTCGTTGATGGCGCGAGCGAGCGAGGCAATACGTGCGAGCAGCAGTTCTTTCGATTCGCTCTTGAACAGGCACTCCAGCGCGCCGCAGGCCAGCGATTCGGCAATCACCGCATCGGAATAGGTGCCGGTGATCGTGGCCGTCAGGATGTGCTGGGTTTCCTGGTTGTTGCGGATCTTGGTAATCAGCGCTGTGCCGTTTTGTTCCGGCATCAGGTAATCGATGATTGCGATATCGAAATTCTGCGCCGATACTTTTTTCCAGCCTTCATCGACGCTGTCGGCCGTTTCGATGAAGTAGCCTTGCTTCTGCAGCAGTTTCGAATAACCGGCGCGGATGGTCGCCGAATCGTCGACGAACAAAATCTTGATTTGTTCTTCGTGCGAACTCAATGCCGGTTTGACGCTTTGGGTCGGGCGCAGCAATTGATCGATCGCACTCGGCGCTTCGAGATAATCCGACCACAGGGTAAGTGCAGTGCGTGGACGCGACATCCGCCAATTCACCGCATTGGCGTTGCTGGAATCGGCCATCACCAACACGGGCAGATGTTCGAAGCGTTCGCCATGCAACAAACCGAACACGTCTTCGGCGATTCCCTCGGAATATTCAGGCCAGCCCAATACGACGGCATCGAGGTTGCTATGGCCGATCTGGGCACGCAACAGGGTCTCGTAGGCTTCGGCAAGCGTGGCAACAGCGGTTACGCCGTAACCATAATGACTGAGTACTGCGGACAAGGCTCTTCTTCGCGTTTGCGAGCTTTCAGCCAGCAGTATCATTTTCATAGGCAGCCACTCCCGTAGTCCTGGGGTTTAGGCTAAACCCATCCTTGGGTTAAAACCAGCAGTTCATTGGCTTTGAGCAAATAAATCGGCAATTTTTTCGTCAAATTTTGTTACGTCTATTTCAGCCAGGCTTTGTTTGCCTTCGGTAGCATGGATTAACAATTCACGTTGTAACAAGCCGCGTTCATACGCAACGCGGTAGGGTACGCGGCTGAAGCTCACCATCGCATAGCGGGGAATGAACACGCCGGGATGCCGCTCGGCCAGTAAACGTTCGAGTTGGCGTTGCAACAGGAAGTCGGGATCATCGACGCGGTCCCGCATCTCGATGTAGTTTTCCAGTGCCATGGTTTGAATGGCGAGCGCATTAGGTTTGCGTTCGAGTTCGAATTGCGTGAAGGCTTCTTCCCAGTTTTGTGCCTGTTCGATGTGATGCACCAGCGCGAGACAATCTTCAAAGGCGCAGTTCATGCCCTGGCCATGAAATGGCACCATTGCATGGGCGGCATCGCCGAGCAATACGACGCGGCCGTCCAGATGCCAGTTGTCGCAATACAGAGTACTTAGCCCGGATGTCGGGTTGTTGATGAAGTCTTCATCGAAGTTCGGCATCAAGGGCAGGGCATCGGCGAAATCGTGTTCAAAGAATTTACGGGCGGCAGCCAGGTCAGGCAAGGTTTCAAAGCTCGGATCGCCTTCATTCGGCAGGAACAAGGTGACCGTGAAGGTTTTTTCGGTATTTGGCAGTGCAATGCACATATAACCACCGCGTGGCCAGATATGCAGTGCATTGGGTTCCATCTGGAATTCGCCGGCCGCATTCGGCGGAATTTCCAGTTCTTTGTAACTATGACCGAGGGATTCGAAGCGCTCGGTCAAATAATTCTGTTGTTTAAGTGCTGTACGAACGCCTGAACCGGCCCCATCGGCACCGATCAAGACTTCGAAATCGAGCTCGGTCGATGAACGATCGAAATCGTTGATCAGGTTCATTTTCCGGTTGTCGAAATCGATATGCTCGATTCGATGGTTGAAGTTGATTTTTGCACCAGCGACTTCGGCAGCGTTCAGCAAAGTGATATTCAATTCGCCACGATGTACCGACCAGATGACCTCGGAATCGTCTTTGCCGTAACGCTGTAACTGAGTGTCGCCATTTTTCATGTGCACCATGCGGCCGCGCATCATTACGGCTTGCTGCATCACGACATCATTCAAGCCGGCCTCGCGCAACGCATGCAGGCCACGCTCCGCGAGTGCGAGATTGATCGAGCGGCCACCCTCGTAACCCTTCACGCGCGGGTCGGGACGCTTCTCGAAAACTTCGACTTGCCAGCCTTTGCGGGCCAACAAGGTTGCCAGCAAGGCCCCCGCCAAGCCTGCGCCGGCAATCGTGATTTTTTTTGTTTTGTCAGGCTGCATGTTTGCCGTCCTGCCAGAGTTTTACCGCGCGCACGAATCGCAGAACATCGGCATGATTGTTATAAAGCGGTGCCGGCGAAATACGGATCACATCGGGTTCGCGCCAATCGCCGATGATGCCTTGCGAACTGAGTGCTTCAAATAAAGCACGGCCTTGTTCACGACCGGCATTCACTCGCAATGACAATTGGCAGCCGCGCTGTTCGGGATTTTTGGGCGTGACGATGCTAAGCGTGTTCTGCAATTCCTGCTGAATCAAGGCTTCCAGATACGCGGTAAGTTTCAGCGATTTATTGCGCAGGTTTTGCATGCCGGCCTGTTGGAAAATTTCCAGCGACACTCGCAAGGGGGCCAAGGCAAGAATCGGCGGATTGCTCAGTTGCCAGCCATCGGCGCCTGGCGTAGGAACAAACTCCGGCCCCATTTTGAAGCGGGTACTTTTATCGTGCCCCCACCAGCCGGCAAAGCGTGGCCTCGCGCTATTGGCGTGACGATCATGCACAAAGCAGCCGGCTATCGCGCCAGGGCCCGAGTTCAAATATTTGTAGCTGCACCAGGCCGCGAAATCGGCACCGCTGTCGTGCAAGTTCAGAGGAAGATTGCCTGCAGCATGTGCGAGATCGAAACCGACCAGACAACCGGCAGCATGGCCGAGACGGGTAATTTCTTTCAGGTCGAAATACTGGCCGGTACGATATTGCACGCCAGGCCAGAGAATCAGGGCAATGCGATGCCCGTGTTCGGCAATGATGCTTTCGATATGCGCCATCGAGAAAACGCCGCCGGGCAAATCCGGTTCGATTTCGATCAAGCTTTCTGCAGGATCGAATCCGTGGAAACGAACCTGCGATTCGACTGCATAGCGATCGGAAGGGAACGCGCCGGCTTCGATCAGGATGGCATTGCGTTCTTTGGTCGGGCGATAAAAACTCACCATCATCAAATGCAGATTGACCGAGAGCGAATTCATCGCCACGACTTCGGACGGCATCGCGCCGACCAGGGTCGCCAGCGAGTCTCGAACAAATTCGTGATACGGCATCCAGGGATGTTTGCCGTGGAAGTGGCCTTCGACGCCATTGTCAGCCCAATTAGTCAGTTCATCGGTCAATGCCGCCGGCAGTGACTTCGGCTGCAAGCCCAGTGAATTCCCGCAGAAATAAGCCTGATTCCTGCCTTCATGCTGCGGGATGAAAAACTGCTCGCGATAGTGACGCAAGTCGTCCCGAGAATCCTGCTGCGAGGCGTAGGCCTCGGAAAAAAGTTCGGACATTTTTATGAGTACCAATTAATTATTCGAAGCGGGACTTGCTGAGGCCCAACCATTCCAACGCCGTGCCATGGAATAAACGCTCCTGGTCGGATTCGGATAAATTCAGCGAATCAATGCCGCTGCCGGGGACTTGCTCGCCAAGCGGGAATGGATAATCGGTGCCGAGCATCACGGTCTTGGTGCCGACGGTATCGAGCAGATATTGAAGTGCTCGCGGGTCGTGCACACAGGAATCGAAATACATCCGGCCGAAATATTCGCGCGGGTTACGTGGGTTGTCCGTCGCGACCAAGTCGGGACGCATCTTGAAGCCGTGTTCGATGCGGCCGATGGTGTAGGGAAAACTGCCGCCGCCATGGGCAAAGCACACTTTCAGTTTGGGAAGGCGTTCAAGCACGCCACCGAAAATCAAGGCGCAGACCGCACGGGTTTGTTCGGCCGGCATGCCGACCAGCCACGGCATCCAATACTTCGGCATGGCTTCACTGGCCATCATGTCCCATGGATGGATCAGAATGGCGGCATTCAAATCCTGCGCAGCCTCGAAGAATTCAAATAATTCCGGTGCATCAAGATTCCAGTCATTGATATGCGAGCCGATCTGGATTCCCTGTAACCCCAATTGATCGACGCAGCGTTCCAATTCCTGAATCGCCAAGCGTGGCGATTGCAATGGCACCGTGCCGATGCCGGCGTAATGCTTGCGATGGTCACGGCAGGTCGTCGCCATATGGTCATTCAGGCTTTGATGCAGTTCCAAAGCATGATGCGGTTTTGCCCAATAGCTAAACATCACCGGTACGGTCGAAATCACTTGCACCTGTACGCCAAATTTGGCGTATTCATTGATCCGCTCGACAGGGTCCCAGGTATTGGATTTTATCTCGCGGAAAAATTTTCCATCTTTGTAAATATTATGGCGACCGTCACTACCGTGATGAATCACGGCAAAACGATTGTCACCGTATTTTGTGGCAAGGTCCGGCCAGCTTTGCGGCAGGTAGTGGGCGTGGGTGTCGATTTTTAACATAGGTAAGTTTAAACGATCTCTATTCCGCGTCCGAATATTTGGCCGGGGCAGGGTTCAAATGTCCGCAATGATTACAACGGCGGTGTTCTTTGGATCGGTAGAATTTATCGAAAACTGCCGGAAATTGAGTTTCGATGTTTTCCAGCATGAAAAATTCTTCGTACAACTTGTGATTGCAGGTTTCGCAGTACCACGACAAACCATCGAGTTCATTCGGCAGGCGTTTTCTTTCAATCACCAGGCCAATGGAATTCGGCCCGCGTTGCGGTGAATGCGGAATTCTGGGCGGCAGATAGAAAATCTCGCCGGCCTTGATCGGAATGTCGCGGGCTTTGCCGTCTTCCTGGATTTTCAGCACCATCTCGCCTTCGAGCTGGTAGAAAAATTCCGGGCCTTCATCCCAGTGGTAATCGTTACGCTGATTCGGGCCGCCAACTACCATTACGATAAAATCGCCATCGACGATGCACTTGTTCGCTACCGGCGGTTTCAGCAAATGCCGGTGTTCGTCGATCCACTTCTGGAAATTAAAGGCGGGCGTCAACATGATCAGTCCTTAATGACGGCTGTGCATTTCAATTCGATCGCGATCGGTGTCGGCAATGCAGTGATACCCAATGTCGTACGACATGGCGCCAATGCCGCATCGGGAAAATATTCGGCCCAAATCTGGTTGTAGGTTTTGAAATCTTTTGCCATATCGGTCAGGTATACCGTTACATCCACCAAATCGCCAAAACCCGCGCCACTGGCTTTCAGTACTGCTTGCACGTTGGCGAATACCGAATGACATTGCGCGCTGATGTCATAGCTATGCAGAGCGTTATTGGTGTCATAAACATTGCCGGGGATGCTGTTATCCGCAGCACTACGCGGACCTATGCCGGAAAGGAAAAGCAGATTGCCGACCCTGCGTGCATGAGGGTAGCTGCCAACAGCTTTCGGTGCAGAGCTGGTTTCAATCGAACTGTTCATGGTGCAATGTGTTCCGCGAGTTTTTTCAAGGCTTTCGGATATTCCTGAGCCAGCTGGTCTTTATCGGCGATGCTGATGCTTAAATCGGTAATGCGTCCGTCCAGCAAACTGTAAACCCAGCCGTGCACCGTCAGTTTTTGGCCGCGAGCCCAGGCATCTTCCACGACGGTGGTTTGGCAAACATTCACCACTTGTTCGATCACATTGACTTCGCAAAGCCGCGCATGGCGCATCGAATCGAATTCCTGGCTTTGAATGAATACAGCATGTTTGTTGGCTACGTCGGCAATATGCCGAAGCCAATTATCGGCAAGTCCGACGCGGGTATTCGAAAGGGCAGCATGTACGCCACTGCAGCCGTAATGGCCACAGACAATGATGTGTTCGACTTTCAGTAAATCGACCGCGAATTGAATCGTGCTGAGGCAATTCAAATCGGTATGCACGACAACATTGGCGATATTGCGATGCACGAAAACTTCGCCTGGCTGCATGCCGGTAATCTGGTTGGCGGGAACGCGTGAATCCGAACAGCCAATCCAGAGATACTTTGGCGCCTGCATTTTAGACAGGCGTTTGAAAAAATCCGGATCTTCGCGCCGTACTTTCTCGGCCCATTCCTTATTTTGTTTAAGCAAATCTTGTAATGGCATGCTTTATCCCAAATCCAGGCAAATGTTTTTTGTTTCGGTGAAAAAACGCATGGCGTCGAGGCCGCCTTCGCGGCCCAGACCTGATTGTTTCATACCGCCGAACGGCGTTCGCAAATCGCGCTGCAACCAGGTATTGATCCAGATGATTCCGCATTCCACGGCAGTGGCGACGTGGTGGGCGCGACGAATGTCGCTGGTCCAGACGCTAGCCGCCAAACCGTAATCGCTGGCGTTTGCCAATGCGACCGCTTCGGTTTCATCGACAAAGGGTTGCAGCGTGACCACTGGTCCGAAAATTTCTTCTTGATTGGTACGAGTGTAGGGCCCAAGGTTTTCAAATATGGTCGGTGCAATAAACCAGCCCTGTTCACAGCGACCAATGGGCGCGACCGCGTTACCGCCACTCAGCAACACGCCGCCTTCGGACTTGGCCAGCTCGATATGCGACACGACTTTTTCGAAATGCGCCTTGGAAATCATCGAGCCCATCTGTGTTTTGGCATCGGTCGGATCGCCGACACGCAATTGTTTTGCCCGTGCAACGAGCTCGTCGCGAATTTCCTTGTAGATCGATTTCTCGACCAGAATTCTCGAGCCACAGAGGCAAATTTGCCCGGAGTTTTGAAAAGCCGAGCGCATCAAGGTATCGATCAGGTTTTTTCTCGGGGCGTCGGCAAAAATAATGGTGGGATTCTTGCCGCCCAATTCCAGCGAGACCTTCTTCAATGCGGGACCGCAATGAGCCGCAATTTTCTTGCCGACGACGGTACTGCCGGTAAACGATATCGCCTTGATGTCCGGATGTTCGACGAGCGCTTGGCCTACCTTTTCGCCCAGTCCGTGCACGATATTCAAGACGCCTTCGGGGAAACCGATTTTTTGCGCCAGTTCACCGAGCATAGCTGCAGTAACAGGCGTTATTTCCGAGGGTTTCGCAATCACGCAATTGCCGGCTGCCAAGGCCGGCGCAATTTTCCAGGTGAATAAATACAGCGGCAAATTCCACGGCGATATGCAGCCAACGATACCGAGCGGCGAGTGCGTACTGACGTTCCAACCGGCCTGGCCATGATGCGATTCGCTGGAATATTGGCTGGCGCAGGCGGCAAAGAAACGCAAATTCTCGACGGCGCGAGGCATCTCGATATCGCGACTCAGCGCCAGAGGTTTGCCGGAATTATGGGTTTCGGCAACGGCAAATTCGTCGATCGCTTGTTCGAGGGCATCCGCCAGTTTATTGAGCCAGCCGGCGCGTTCGCCGTTGCTCAACCGGGACCAAAGTGGAAAGGCTTTGCGAGCGGCAATAACGGCCGTATCGATATCGGCCTTGTCGCTGTCGGGGCAGCGGGCGAATAACTCGCCGGTGGCGGGATTAATAACATTGAGCCAGACATCACCGATGGCGACTTCTTGCTTGCTGCCGATAGTGTTGAAGATCGTCGTTATCATCCTGCTAGATTAACCCGTAAGCGGCCCATCCGGACAGGTTTGTTGGCTATTGCGTAAATTCGATGCCCATGAATTCTTCGCGAAACCAGGCAATGCGGGCACCATATGTAGGCACCGGGCCCGGCTCGCCGAAGATATAAATCTGGCCGGTATCATTGATATTGAAAGGCCAGGAACGCGGCCGTTTAATCTGGCAGCCACCTTTGGAAATGTCTTTTATTTCGACCAGAAACGCCTTGCCAGCACCGACAAACATGGCATGCCCCTGTTGCAGGTGACGGGTGCTTATTCTGCGTTCGAATAGAGCCATAATGGCGCGATCTTACTGCATTTCATCCACGATTTGGATGGGCACCATTTGGGCCTGCAGGTACTGAAGGCCAATCTTCTTGCCGTCATCCCAGACAAACATCGCTTCAACGTCAATCACATGATCATTATCTATGACGAAGTAAAGATTCAGTACATCGTTCGGCGAGAAATCCCAGTCCGCAGGTTTCCTGATACAGCAGCCGGACTTTGAAAGGTTTTCGAGTTCGGTAATGCACGACTTCTCGTTGGTAGCAACGATTACCTGACATTGATAGTTATATCGATGTGCGCGGCGTTGCTCCAGACTCATCCAATGTCCTTACGGCTTGAGGTCGTCTTGATATTAACGCTTCTGATG
>UEXZ01000131.1_pt1 | contig 10069 bp, 9 predicted proteins | sample 4301071 | NCBI WGS metagenome assembly UEXZ01 (sample SAMEA4773183, study PRJEB27434) | metagenome | biome: 2259; feature: agricultural soil; material: soil | place: USA | collected 2014-09 | depth 0.25 m
TCCTGCCAATACGGGGGCCGCAACGGCATTGCTGCCCAGATAATTACTGGCCATCAATGCGGCTTCCAGAACCGAATTTCTAATTTTATGAAAACCCAACATCAGCGGGTCATTGAAGCTGGCGTCAAGCTGCAGCCGAAAGTATTCCTGAAAAACCCCGCATACAAGCAATAGTGCAGACAATACAATCCAGCCGGACAAAAGCATGCCCGCATTTCCGGCGTAACGGTCCGGTACCTTGGTTTTTACAGCTTCGCTTATCGACGACATGGTCAACGTTTCATCGAGCGTTGTGTACCAAGCCATCGAATATCACCGGCGGGTTGTGATATTTGCCATTGCCGTACACCTCGTCGACGCGTTGGAACAGCGCAATGGCCTTGTCGGTGCGCGGCCTGTCATCGAACACTTTGGTCAGATCGCCTTCGGCATTGACGGAATAATTATCGATGCGTTTCTTCGGCCCGAGAATTGTCAGATGTCGAAGTCCGTCCGACGTCGGTGTCAGGTAACCCAGTTCCTGGTAATTGACCAGAAACGCGCGTTGATCGACATGGCTGGCCAGCAGGTCCTGGCCAAAGAAAACGCCTTTGCTATCAATGCCTACCATCGCCAAGAGCGTCGGCGGCAAATCGATCTGGCTCGACATGGTTTCTACGCGTCGGGTACCAAGTAATTTCGGCGCATAGAACACGGCAGGGATCAGGTATTTGTCCGGCGGCAAACTCGTTTTTCCGGCGACGGAGGCATTGTGGTCGGCAACGATGACAAACAGGGTTTCATCAAACCAGGGTTTCTTTTTTGCTTCGATCAAAAAATTGTTGATTGCCCAATCGGTGTATTTAACGGCGCCGTCGCGACCGGTTTTGGAAGGGATGTCGATACGACCGTCGGGGTACACGTAAGGACGATGGTTACTGGTGGTCATCACATGCATGAAGCGCTTCACGCCGGATTTTGAGTCCCGATCAAGTTGTTTGATCGCCTCATTGAACAGCATTTCATCGGCAACGCCCCAGACGGTGGCAAACGAGGTGTTTTCCTTTGAAAAATCGCTGCGGTCGAGAATGCTGTAGCCGTTGCCGCTGAAATAGGCATTCATGTTGTCGAAATAGCCATAGCCACCGTAGACGAACATGGGCACGAACGCTTTTTCCCGCAACATGCTGCCCAGTGTGTACAGATTATTGTTTCCGGACTGTCTGACAACCGATTCGCCCGGCAACGGCGGCAAGGCGGCCGACATGGCTTCCAGCCCGCGCACAGTGCGAGTACCGGTGGCATAGAGATTGGAAAACCAGACGCCTTCATGCAGAAGTTTATCCAGATGCGGCGTGATATTTTTTTTGCTGCCATAGGAAGTCATGAAGCTCGCACTCATGCTTTCTATCTGGATGATCACGATATTTTTTGGCTTCAATGGCACGGCAACAGGATGGTTGCGCGAGCCGTCGGGCCAGAGTGGCGCGTCTGCCTGATAAATTGGGGATGGCAAGGTTCGGTAGTAACGCTTGAAGTCCAGTTCGTTTTCTCGCGATGCCAACAGGAAACTGGCCGGCCCGTTGTGAGACAACTCCTGGTTGCCCAGGTTTTGGCTATTGGTATGGCTGGCAAAATCGATCGACCATTTTCCAACGATCAGGAAAAGCGCGGCACCGAGTACGGCAAATCCAACGCGCGAGGAAAGGCCCAGGCTTTTCCCGGGCCGTAGTTTCCAATAACGTGAAACCATTCCACTGACGAAAATCGCCGCAATCGCCATGCCGCCGAAAATGGCAGGCAAGGAATACGATTCGCGGATGTTGCCTACCACTTCATTGGTGTAGAGCAGATAGTCCACGGCAACAAAATTGAAGCGTGCGCCGAATTCGTTCCAGAAAACAAATTCCGCAACCAGTATGAACAGAAGAAATACGCATAACGCGAAAACGGCAATGTTGCGCTTGAGCTGAAACAGGGAAGCATTGGGCCGGCCGCTGTGGCTTAGCGAAGTGAAAAAAAGAAGGAAGCCTGCCATTGCAACGGCAAATAGAAAATCACCGAAAGCACCTTCCATGAATGTCGGCAAAAGCGCGATTATCGAATGATCCAGCGTTGACCACGCCATGAGCATCAGACCGTTGCGTGTCACGGTGGAGAATGCCAATGACAGAAAAAGCGCCAACACCGGAAAATGGAATGCCTGGTGTCGCAGACCAGGCATCAAGTTATTGAGTATCAATGTCCTTCGGTATATCCGAAGATTTGCGTGACGCAGTTCGCGATGATCTTCCGCAGTTATTTGAATTGGCTTGTGCATGGACTTGTTGCCGTTATCACGATGGCGTGAAGTCTAGAGACAAGTGGAGATGGCTAAATTAGCGGTGTCTAAGTAATTAAAAAAACCTTAATGCCACAATCGGCGCCATGCTTGATCCCAGGGATACGACAGCAATCACTCGGTGTTGGCACGTGAATGGCGAATCGGAATTTTATGTCATCATTCAGCAGGCAATGGAAGTATCGGGATCGTAAGGGTTAAACAATGCGCGTACTGCTGGTAGAAGATGATCGAATGATCGGCGAGGCCATCGAAAATGCATTGCAGGATGCAGCCTACGCCGTTGACTGGGCACGTGACGGCATGGCGGCACAGCGAAGCATCGAGACCCTGAATTACGACATCGTATTGCTCGACCTGGGCTTGCCGAAGAAAAGCGGCATTGAAGTCTTACGTACCGTTCGCTCCCATGGCCATCTCATTCCCGTGGTCATCATCACGGCCAGAGATGCGGTTGAAGATCGCATTCAAGGCCTGGATGCAGGCGCCGACGATTATGTATTGAAGCCCTTCGACGTTACCGAGTTGTTGGCGCGCATGCGCGCCATATTACGGCGCAAGGGCGGCGCGGCGGGACCGTTGATAAGCAACGGCATTATTTCGCTCGACCCGACTTCAAGGGAAGCACGGGTCGGCAATGATACGATCCGTCTGTCCGCACGCGAATTCTCTTTGCTCTACACCTTGATGATTCGACCGGGTGCAATTCTGTCGCGCTCGGAACTGGAAGAGCGGATTTATGGCTGGAATGAAGAAGTCGAGAGCAATGCCGTCGAATTCCTGATCCACTCGCTTCGCAAGAAAATGGGTAGCGGCACAATCAAAAATGTCAGGGGTGTCGGGTGGATGGTTTCAAAAGAAAATTGAGCAGATCCTTGCAATACAAACTTTCGCTCTGGCTCTGCCTGGCGATCATGCTGTTTGCGCTGGCTGCCGGCGCATTCTCGTTTTTTGCATTATTGGACGAGGCCAACGAGCTTCAGGATGACCAGCTGCGGCAAGTCGCGGCGCTTTTCAACGACCGCGTTACGAAAATAACGACACCGCATGATCGGACAGCAAGCGATTTTACTCCCCACATCGAGTTCCGAGTATTGGTTCAAATTTTGAATCCATCCGGTATCGAAGTGTTGGGCGTTCCGCATCCGCCGCTGATATTGCCGCAAGATGTACATGAGGGCATTCAGACCGTTACGCTGCATGATGTGCAATGGCGCATTCTGGTTAAAACACTGGCCCCGCAGCAACGGCTGGTGGTGGCACAGAAAATTGCCCTTCGCGACGAGATGGCTTTCGAAAGTGCGAGGGCGGCATTGGCCCCTTATGTCATATTGATTCCGGTTCTATTGCTCATTATTGGTTACCTGATTCGTCAGATGTTCAAACCGGTAACGCAACTGGCAAAGGAGCTCGATCAACGCAGCGAACAGGACCTGCGGCAAATCGACCAGCAAAACTTGCCTTCGGAAGTTTTGCCTTTTGTCGATGCGATCAACCGGATGCTGGAACGCGTGGATCAATCCGTCGCCCAACAACGCCGCTTCATCGCCGATGCAGCGCACGAAATGCGGACGCCTTTGACCGCATTGTCGCTGCAGATGGAAAGTTTCGAAGCGAGCGAAATGTCCGAACAGGCGCAGCAACGGCTGACAATCCTGAAAGGCGGCTTGCATCGTAACCGTTTGTTGCTGAATCAACTGCTTGCATTGGCTCATGCCCAACAGGGCTCCAACGAAGTAAAAACCGATGTGTCGATACAGCATGTGTTTCGCAGGGTGCTCGAAGATTTGTTGCCATTGGCCGAAGCCAAACAAATCGACTTGGGCGTGGTGACCGAAGCCGACATGCATCTGTTCGTGCAGGAGCTGGATCTTGTTTCGCTGGTGAAAAACCTGGTGGACAACGCCATCCGCTATACGCCCGAAGGCGGAAAAATAGATCTTTCACTGATGTCGAATTCGAATCAGGTTATTTTGACGATAGAAGATTCGGGTCCAGGCATACCGGATGCGGAAATGGGAAGAGTGTTCGACCCGTTCTACCGCGTGGCGGGAAGCAACGAGACCGGATCGGGGCTGGGTTTGTCCATTGTTAAAACCATCGCGGCCCGCATCGGAGCCCAAATACAACTCGAGAATGGAAAAGACAAATCAGGTTTGCGAGTGCGGGCAATTTTTTCGAGATAGAAGTGAAAAGCAAAAACGGGTCCAGACCATTTAACGTCGAAACGTGCCAATCGAATGTACCTACGCAACTAAGGGGCCACCGCATGAATATTGCATTCAAGCTATCATCCGGTGCGTCGGCACCTTCATACTTGTTTGGCTGCTTAAGCCGCTCTTGGAGATCACAGTAATGCGTAGGATCTATCTCATGTTAATGGTAACGATATGCAGCGCACTTGCTTCTGGCATCGCGCATGCCCAGGTTGCCGTTCGGGCAAGCATTGATCATGAAAAACTGCTTGCTAGCGCCGATACTCGGCTCGCTGCCAACAAGCGCCTTGTCTACGACTTTTGGCGCGAAGTGTTTGAAGGCGGACATATGGAGCTTGCCGACAAGTACATGACCGAGTCTTACATTCAGCACAATCCAACGGTGCCTACCGGCCGCAAAGCGTTCATTGAATTCTTCTCCAGGTTTGCGAAGCCCAGGCCGATCGAATCAAAGGTCAAAGCGCCTTTGGTTTCCATCGTCGCCGAGGGCGACTACGTTGTATTGAGCTTCGTTCGGGAAGTTGCCGACCCTGCTGATTCGACCAAGAAATACACAACGACATGGTTCGATATGTTCCGTATCGAGAATGGAAGGATTGCGGAGCACTGGGACGGTGCTCAGAAGTAGCAGTCCGGGGAATGCAAGAGCGACACCCAACTATGCAATCAAGGTGATCTCCGTGAAAATACTCGCTTCAAGTGTCACACCCGGTGTGTTGGCACCTGGTTCTGGTTGTTTGACATGAGAACTCTCCAATGACAAAAGACCCGCATTTCACTTTTCTCGAACGCATGTACCTGGCGGCTCCGATCAACGCATTTTTCCAGCCGACAATTGTCGTTGTCGAAGCGGAAGCGACAATCGAGATAGACGTCTCCGAAAAGCTTTTCCATTCTGGCGGCGCGGTGCATGGATCGGTCTATTTCAAGATGCTGGACGATGCCGCGTTCTTCGCGGCCAACTCCCTCGAGCGCGATGTATTTGTGCTTACGACTTCATTCACTACCTATCTGACCAGACCGGTATCTTCCGGACGGCTGCGCTCTATCGGACGCGTGGTAAACCGCAACAAGTCGCAGTTTATTGCCGAATCGGTGGTCTACGATGCGGAGAATCGCGAAGTTGGCCGTGGCAATGGGGTGTTCGTGCGCGGCAAGTTGCTTTTGGCTGATGCGCTTGGTTACGGCGCGTAAGAATTCGAGTTTAGGACAGAACATGCGCTTACCCATATTCCAGATTGACGCATTCACCACGCGCCGGTTTTCAGGAAATCCCGCAGCGGTCATTCCGATGCCTGCGTTTCTCGATGATGCAACGCTGCAGACCATCGCTGCCGAGAACAATCTGGCTGAGACGGCTTTTATTGTTTCCGATGGCGACGATTACCGCATTCGCTGGTTCACGCCGGTCACCGAAGTGCCGCTTTGCGGACATGCCACCTTGGCTAGTGCTGCGGTAGTCATGGAGCGCCTGCAACCTGGACGAAGCAAAGTCGTCTTCCATTCGGCCAGCGGTCCGCTGACGGTAAACCGCACGAACGGACATTACGTGATGGACTTTCCCGTTCGTCCATACGAAACCATTATTGCACCGCCCGAATTGGCACAAGCCCTGGGCTCGATGCCGGTGGAAGTGTTTACCTCCGCAACCAATTACATGGTCTTGCTCGAAAGCGCAAAAGTAGTGCGCGAACTGGCGCCGAATATCGCTGCGCTTGCACAACTGGACCGTACCGGTGTGGTCGTCACTGCGGCGGGCGATGGCGAGTACGATTTTGTCAGTCGTTACTTCGCACCCGCCAAAGGCGTACCGGAAGATCCGGTCACCGGCGGAGCGCATTGCGGCTTGGCACCATACTGGGCGCAGCGACTTGGCAAGACCGAGTTTCATGCGTATCAGGCATCGAAACGCGGTGGCGAAATTATTTGTCGCCTGTTGGGCAATCGTGTCGAACTGGAAGGCAGTTGCGTCTTCTATCTGGAAGGCGAAGTCGAAATCTGATGCTATTCACCGGATCATGCCACTGCAAAGCTGTGCGATTTCGTATTGATTCGATTATCGAGGAACTGACGACCTGCGACTGCTCACTTTGTGCCATGCGTAACGCGTTGATGGCGAAGGTGCCCGAGCAAACGCTGACCGTGCTCACGGGCGAGGAAATGCTGACGCTATACCAATGGAACACCCGTCGCGCCAAACATTACTTCTGCAAGAACTGCGGTATCTATGTTTTTCATCGAAAACGCGCCGCGCCCGACCACTTCGGCGTGAATGTACTTTGCCTTGAAGGTTTTGATATTGCCTCGTATCCCGTTCGTGCCACCGAGGGCGCGAATATGACGATCGAAGATCCGGAAGCACGAGCGGAATGGCCGGGGCCTCGGGTTTACTAGTTGCGTTCTATAAAAGAGACTACTCTTGTTACACCCCACTTTTGGGGTTAATCAGTGGTTAGTCCTATTTAGGAGTTATTACATGGCTACAAAGAAGAAAGCAAAGAAAGCCCCCGCCATTGCAAAACCACCGGGTAAAACTCGTAACGTAAATAATAAAATTCCTGTCGGCGATAAGAATATCTCTGTGTATGCATCACCTCGCATAACAAAAGCACTTGAAGAGGTGACTGCGGACATGAATCTTTATCATGGCGTAAGGTTCGCCCAAATTCTTGAGGCTGTTTACACTCAAGGGCAGAAAGACGGAGCACGTAGTGCATTCGAAGAACTAGACAAAAAGGTCAAGGAAGCACAAAAAGCCATTCCGCACCGGAATCCTGGTCAACCAAAAAAACCGAAGAAATAGGTCTAACTACGCAATCAAGATAACCTCCGTGAAAATACTGCATTTAAGTTTCACATCCGGCGCGTCGGCACCTTATTTTGGTTGTTGGGCCCTTAAAGGAAATAAATGACATTCTCGATTAATTTACCGAATAGAACTGGAGTCGGAAATTCCGAGGAAATAGACTCCTCAGGGCACATTGTTCTTATAGGAGCGAATGGCTCGGGCAAGACTCGCCTTGGTATATGGATTGAGGAACATCATCAAAACCAGTACGCCGTTCATAGAATAAGTGCTCAGAAGGCTCTTGCCATTCCAGAGTTCGCACAACTCAAAAATTTGGAACAAGCCGAAAAGGATCTAATTTTCGGCCGTTCGGACATGCATGCCACCGTAGCGCGAAAAGTATATGATCGATGGGGTGGAAATCCTGCAACTTTCCTACTCAGCGACTACGATCAATTGTTGTCACTTCTGTTTGCCAAGTCCTCAGAGCGTGATAGAAAGCACACAGAAAGCACCAAACAATCTCAGAGCTACATCCCGGTTGCCGACTCCCCCATCGATACCATTGTAAAAATATGGGGCGATATCATGCCCCATCGGGAAATTCAGTTTATTGATGGAAAGGTTCTAGTCAAAAAAACCGGTGAGCCAGAGTATCACGGTAAAGAAATGAGTGATGGGGAGCGAGTCGCACTCTATCTGATAGGCCAGTGCTTATGCGCACAAGATAATTCCATAATTATTGTGGACGAACCAGAAATTCACCTTCACAAATCTTTGGTCGATAAGCTGTGGAATAAGGTCGAGGAGCTTTCTCAATCGAAGACAATTATCTACATCACGCATGATCTGGATTTCGCAGCATCAAGAACAGACGCCAACAAAATTTGGATAAAAAGCTATAGCGGCAATAACACTTGGACGTGGGACGAAGTTCCTGCCGAGGAATGCCTTCCTGAGAACTTGATTCTTGAAGTCATTGGAAGTAGGAAAAACATCATGTTTTGTGAAGGTGATGCAGGTAGCCTCGATGTCACGATTTATCAGATCGCCTACCCAAACTATCACGTCATTCCTAGAGGTGGTTGCGAGAAAGTCATTGAGTCGACAAGGGCACTAAGAAATAACACAGCACTTCATCACCTTAATGCGGTTGGCATCATCGACAGTGACTACAGAGACGCTGCCGAGGTTGCCTCTCTTTTGACTCATGGAATACGAACCATTGGAGTAGCAGAAATTGAAAACATATTTTGTGTCGAGTCTGCCATTAGGGTTGTAGCCGAGCATCTCACTCACAATCCAGATCAAGCCGTTGACACAGTCACCCAATACATACGCTCAGCTTTAGCAAGTGAACTTGAGCTGCAGATTTCTTCTATGGCGGAGAGGCGAATTCAATACTTGCTAGGCGCATTTTCTAAGTCATCCAACGATAAGCCTGGATTAGAAAACGGACTCAACATCACTCAAGGCAGGATTGATGTGGATGTAATTTACAACGAATGCAAAGCCGAATTTGATGCTGCCATGACCTCTAACAGCCTGGACGAGCTCCTACGCGTATATAACAGGAAGAGTCTTACCGCCCGAATTTCAGGACTACTCGGTCTTGCAAATGGGGAATACAAGAAGCTCCTCGTGAGACTAATGAAAGGTCCAAAGCGCCAAGCTGTAGTTTCTGCGTTACAAATATATCTACCAACTTTGCAGTGAGTTTATGAAGCCCAACTACGCAATCAAGGTGGCCACCGTGAAAATACTGGTTTCAAGTTTTGCATCCGGTGCGTCGGCATCTTCATGGTTGCTAGACTAAATTCGGCGACAAATTACAATGCAAAGCCAACAAGAACAATTTGTGCGCGAGTTGAGCGAGCGTTCTATGGGCTCCGCATTTGTCTTTGAGCCTGATGAATACGCCAAAGGTAACGCCCGTCGCGAAATAGCCGATTTAGTGTGGGCCAATAATTCAGTAGTTGTCCTGATGTCCATGAAAGCGGGTATTGCAAATGCAGCCTCAAAACGTGCCCGTGCTCTAAGGCAACTCCGCGGTGGACTCAGGTCTTGGCGCGTTTTAGGTGTTCCGATAACGGGCAAGATAGACGGCGCTGCTATCAACTTTGCATTTGAACCAACCTGCCCTGTTGTTCTATTAACTGTCGAAGATGGTGAAGATGCAGAACTGATCCTTCACTCCGTAACCGTCGATAGCGGGACAATTGTCGTCACTGCAAGCATACCGGAGACCGTACTCTTGGAGCTGGCTCGACGAGGAGGCTCAAGCAGAGATTTGATCGAATACCTTTTATCTGCACCTACTTTTCCATTGAGCCAAAAGGATGCTATCGAGTTGTTATCTGCGCAGCATGGTCGAGCATGGTTCGAATCAGTATTGAACCTAAAACCAGGGTTTTATGACGATGGAGTCTTTCGGCACTTTACGGATATCGTCCTCAAACTTCGGAGGTTAATTCGCCCTCTAACTCCGATTCGCACAAGTTTCCGAGCACATGCTCACGATTTCATAGGGGCACTAGACGATACTGGATGGCCTGGTCTTTTTAGATTTCTTTCCACGCTATGGTCACCTGACGATCCAGGGCCTTCACAAATCTGGGTTCCCAGTAATCCAACCGCTCTTGAGTACGAACAAGCCACCTGGGAAGCTGTTCGCTTCATGAAGACGCTTCCTGGAATTGATTTTGTAACAGTGAGCACATTAACAGATGGACCGACGCCAAACGT
>UEXZ01000328.1_pt1 | contig 9936 bp, 9 predicted proteins | sample 4301071 | NCBI WGS metagenome assembly UEXZ01 (sample SAMEA4773183, study PRJEB27434) | metagenome | biome: 2259; feature: agricultural soil; material: soil | place: USA | collected 2014-09 | depth 0.25 m
CAGCCAGGCGTTTTTTTCACCCGAGCGTAAAACAGATACCGACTTCATCGCGTGAAGTTCGCCGTCAATTTCGACGCCGTCCCGCATGCTTTTCAAATCATCGTGATTTGGAACACGATTGATTTGCACGTGATAGGTTTTATCCAGACCCGATGTCGGTGAAGTAATTTGCGCTGCCCAGGCAGTGTCATTGCTAAACAACAGTAAGCCTTCGCTGGCTTTGTCCAGGCGGCCCACGGCCGCAATCCATGGCAAGCCCGCGCCATCAAAACAGCGATAGACAGTATCGCGACCTTTCTCGTCACTCGTCGTAGTGACAAGACCGCGCGGTTTATTCAACATCAGGTAAACGCTGTCGACCGCTTTTTCCTGCATGCCCGCAACGGCGACACTGTCTCGCTCCATCACGACCGGAAACTCTGGATCACGCACGACACGGCCATTGACCGACACCCGTCCTTCCCGAACCCAGGCAGCCGCCTGCGTCCGCGATGCCAAACCTTGCTTGGACAAAACGCGCGCGACACCAAAACGTTTGCCGGTACTTTCCTTCATCACCATAGGATGACGTATGGCCGGGAATTTCGCTACGCTTGGCGCTTCTGGAATTCCGAAATATCGTAGTAAGTTGCGTGCATCCAGCCATCGCGGAAAACACGTATGCACCATGACCATGTAATTTCCAAACTTCAACATCGAACATCGCTGCGTGAAATTGGGGTGAGGACCATGACTACCAGTTCACCCACACATCACCGCCGCTACCGCAAACTCAATCCATGAATTCGACAGCTGCCAACCCTGACCACACATCCATTATTCGCCGAAGCCTGACGGCCTTCATCCGCTGGTTCGATACATCGGCGAAAGTCATCGATGCAGACAGCGAACAGGCCAATGCGATTGACTGGATCCGCGTCCTGCCTTTCATCGCCATGCATCTCGCCTGCCTTGCAGTACTGTGGACAGGATTTTCCTGGTTTGCGTTATGGACGGCAGTCGCCTTGTATACCGTCCGCATGTTCGCGATTACCGGTTTTTACCATCGCTATTTCTCGCACAAGGCATTTCGCACCTCGCGCGCCATGCAATTCCTGTTTGCGCTGATCGGTGCAGCCAGCGTACAGCGCGGGCCGTTGTGGTGGGCCGCGCATCACCGTCATCATCATCGTCATGCCGATACCGAACACGATATGCATTCACCCCGCCACGGCTTTTTCCGCAGCCATATGGGATGGTTTTTGACCAGGCGCGGTTTCGCGACCAACTTCGGCAATATTCCGGATCTGGCCAACTACCCGGAACTACGTTATCTGGATCGGTTTGATATCGTCGTGCCGATTTTTTTGGCGTCCGGTTTGTACTTGCTGGGACGCATGCTCGAAACAGCTGCACCGCAATTGCACACTAACGGCCCGCAACTACTGGTCTGGGGATTTTTTGTATCCACCATCGTTTTATTCCACGCCACAGTAACGATTAATTCACTGGCACATCGCTGGGGTACGCGTCGCTACAAGACCAACGACGACAGCCGCAATAATATTTTTCTTGCGTTGATTACCTTTGGCGAGGGCTGGCACAACAATCACCACCATTTCCCCGGTTCCGCGAGTCAGGGCTTCAGGTGGTGGGAATTGGACATGACCTATCTCGCACTGAAAACCTTGTCATGGCTGGGCCTGGTCTGGGATTTGAAAGCGGTTCCGCCGCAACTGAAACGCAATACAATGAAAACCGCATGAAAATCGCAGTCATTGGAAGCGGCATTGCCGGCATGGGTTGCGCGTACTTATTGTCGCGCCGGCACGAAGTGCATCTCTACGAAAAACAGAACCGGCTTGGCGGCCACACGCACACCCATTCGGTTCGCCAGGGTGATCGGGATTACCAGATCGATACCGGCTTCATCGTATTCAATCCGGAAAACTATCCGTTGCTTAGCAAGTTGTTTGGCGAATTGAATGTCGGTTCGCAGAAAACCGAGATGGGCTTTTCAGTTCAAAATGCCGCGACCGGACTTGAATACAACGCAACCAATTTAAACGCGATGTTTTGCCAGCGACGCAACCTGGTCTCGCCGAAATTCATTCGGATGACGCGCGATATCCTGCGGTTCTATCGCGAGTGCCCGAGCCTGCTTGAACAGCGCGACGATGGCCCGACCCTGGGCGAATATCTGGCGATAAACAATTATTCGAAATTGTTTATCGAAGACCATATCGTTCCGATGGCTTGTGCATTGTGGTCATCGCCCACGGAAACGATTTCGAAATTCCCGGCGAAATATCTGGTGCAATTCATGCACAACCACCACATGCTGCAAGTCAGTGAACGGCCGGAATGGCGAGTCGTTCAAGGCGGCTCCAGCAGTTATATCCGTGCTCTTGAGAAAAAATGGGATGTAAATATTCACCTGAATACAGCCGTTCAAGCCGTTACCCGCAATGGCGACCGGGTGCAGATAAAAACAGCAGACGGCGAAGACAGTTTTGACCAGGTCGTGTTCGCCTGCCATAGCGACCAGGCACTGGGCTTGCTGGCAGATGCCAACCCGCACGAGCGCGAAATTCTCGGCAATCTTCCGTATCAGGAAAACGAGACCGTTCTGCATACCGATGCAGCCATCCTGCCGAAGAATAAAAAAGCCTGGGCAGCCTGGAATGCCTATATTCCGGCGAATAAATCCGAAGTCTGCACTGTCAGCTATTGCATGAACATCCTGCAATCGGTGCAATCGCCCGAGCCATTCGTGGTAACCCTGAACCGCACGGCGGATATCGCACCGGACAAGATAATCGCGAAAATGCGCTATCAACATCCGATGTACACTCATGCCAGTGTGCAGGCGAAGGCGCGACGACATGAAATCAACGGTAAAAACAATACCTGGTTTGCCGGCGCCTATTGGGGTTTCGGTTTTCACGAAGACGGTTTACGTAGTGGCGTTGAAGTGGCGCGCGCATTGGGTATCGACTGGTGAGTGAGCATTTCGCCAGCGCCATTTATGAGGGCCGTATTCGCCACCGGCGCTATGCGGTCAAGCCGCATGATTTCGAATATCGCATCTACCAGCTTTATCTGGATTTGGCCGAGCTCGATCGCGTTTTCAAAAAACGCTGGTTCTGGTCTTTCAATAAATTAAATCTGGCCTGCATCCTGCGACGCGACTATTACGGCGATGAAAATATTTCGATTGAACAGGCCGTTCGCGATCGTGTGCAAGCCGAAACCGGAAAGCGTCCTGCCGGGCCGATACGCCTGCTCACCCACGGCCGCTATTTCGGCTATACGATGAATCCAGTCAGTTTTTACTACGGCTTCAATGATGATGGCGAAACCCTGGACTGGATTCTGGCGGAAATCACCAACACTCCCTGGGGCGAACGTCACGCATATTTCCTGCCGATAAATACAGCCACGGCGAAATTGAAAACCTGGCATTGGGATTTCGAGAAGGCTTTCCATGTATCGCCATTCCTGCCGATGGACCGGAAATATCATTGGGCATTTGAATCTCCCGGCAATAGTTTGCGCGTACACATGGATGTAATGCTGGAAGGCACGCGCGATTTTGACGCCACCTTGACGCTCGAACGCAAACCATTGAACGCGAACACATTGGCTTCATGTCTTTTGCGGTATCCATTCATCACCTTCAAGATCGCCACCGGCATTTATTGGCAGGCATTGAAACTGTGGATCAAGCGTGTTCCGTTTTATCCACATCCAAAAACTTTAACGCAGCAATCTGGAGTTATTGATGAGCAGTCCGGTTGAGTCATTGACGAGTGAGATTAACGCGACCGAATCATTCGGTGCCGTGACTCGTTTCTTACGCCAGAAGATCCACCAGCAACTGTCCGAAATCAAGGGCGGTCGTATCCATCTGGTCGATGCTCTCGGCAGCGTTATGCTGGGCCATGACGACGCGGCCCATGGGATCCATGTTCGATTGAACATCCATAACCCGGAATTTTATCGCCAGCTGGCGTTGAACGGTTCGGTCGGTGCCGGTGAGGCGTACATGGAGCACCAGTGGCACTGCGATGATCTGGTCGCGCTGGTTCGCCTGCTGGTCATCAACCGCGATTTGCTGGACGGGATGGAATCGGGCACCGCAAAAATCGGCGGCTGGCTGATGAAAATGGCGCACGCACTCACCCGGAATACGCGTGCCGGCAGCAAGAAAAATGTCGCCGCGCATTACGATCTCGGCAACGACTTGTTCAAACTTTTCCTTTGCAAAAACATGATGTATTCGTCAGCGGTATTTTCCGGGGACGACGACACGCTCGAAATCGCATCCGATCGCAAGCTAGAACGTATTTGCCGGAAACTGGACCTGAAACCAAGCGACCATTTGATCGAAATCGGCACCGGTTGGGGCGGCATGGCACTTTATGCAGCGAAGCATTACGGATGCAAGGTCACCACGACAACCATTTCGAAAGAACAGCATGCGCTCGCAAGACAGCGCATTGCGGAAGCCGGCCTGAGCGATCGCGTCACGCTTCTGTTGCAGGATTACCGCGACCTCGAAGGGACTTACGACAAACTTGTTTCGATTGAAATGATCGAAGCCATCGGTCATCAGTATCTCGATACCTATATGGAGAAATGCACGTCACTGCTGAAACCCGACGGTCTCGCATTGATCCAGGCGATTACTATCGAGGATCACCGCTACAAACAGGCACTTCATTCGGTGGATTTCATCAAGCGCTACATTTTCCCGGGCAGTTTTATTCCCTGCGTAACTGCGATGGTAAATGCTGCAGCGCAATCGGGACCATTGCGCCTGCTGAACCTGGAAGATATCGGCCCGAGTTATGCACGTACACTGCATGAATGGCGCCGTCGCTTCATGGGCCAGCTTGAACAAGTACGTGCGCTGGGCTACGACGACCGTTTCATCAAAATGTGGGAATTTTATCTGGCTTATTGCGAAGGCGCGTTTATCGAACGCGCGATCAGCGATGTGCATTTGCTATTTGCCCGCCCACTCAATCGCCGCGTTGAGTTTCTACCGCCGGTGATGTAGATCTGATGAAATTTTCCAGCCCAAATATTGCGAACGCCTTGGGGTATCAAGTCGTTTGGCTTGTCACATTGTTCGGCGCCAGCAGGGGATTTTTCTGGATCGGTTTTTTCACCAGCCTGGTATTTGCGGCAGTGATGCTCGGTTTTGGCGGCAAGGCTAAACAGGACCGGCGTATCGTGCTTATTGGTCTGATTCTGGGTGTCGCGAGCGACAGCCTGTTTGCCGCCAGCGGATGGATTGAATACAAAATGCCGTGGCCGATGATCAGCATTGCGCCGCTCTGGATCATCGCACTCTGGTTGTCTTTCTCGTTTACGCTAAATCATTCGATGGCATTCCTTCGCAAGAGCTACGCCTCGGCAATGTTATTTGGGCTTGTTGGCGGCCCACTTGTCTACTGGTGTGCCGATCGATTGTTCAACGTGATCGAATACGGTGCCGACATCGGCTTGGTAATGACCGGACTCAGTATTTGCTGGGGTTTGCTGATTCCGGCGATTTTCTACATCGACAGGCGCATCTCGATGCCGACCGTCGCCGACAAGGCGGCTGCCTGATGTGGATGGTTCTGCTGCATGTCTGGTTGATGTCCGCCGTCGTCATGGCCGCCGCCTGGTACTTCTCCATGCGCGTCAAAAACGTCGGCTATGTCGATGTTGTATGGGCAGGCTTGATGGCCGCCGCAGCCGTGCTGGTGAGCTGTGAAGGCGATGGATCCGATCTTCCGCGTGCATTGGTAGCTTTCCTGGGCGGCATCTGGGGCGCGCGGCTGTGCATACATCTGTTGAAACGAGTCATGCATGAGCCGGAAGACGGTCGCTATCAAGCATTGCGCGCCGCCTGGAATGGAAACCCGGCCAAGTTTTTCATTTTTTTCCAAATGCAGGCGGTGATCGTGGCTTTGTTCTCGATTCCGTTCTATGCAGCCGCTGCACAGCTTGCTGGTTATTTCCATGGATGGACGATTGCAGCAATGCTTATCTGGCTGATCAGTGTTTTTGGCGAATACATTTCCGATCGACAACTGGCAACGTTTCGCAATAATCCAGGCAATAAGGGAAAAACCTGTCGTGCCGGCTTGTGGGCATATTCACGCCATCCGAATTATTTTTTTGAATGGCTACACTGGTTCACCTATGTCCTGCTCGCGGTGAATAGCGATTATTTCTGGCATAGCCTTATTGGCCCGATCGTCATGCTCGCATTCCTGTACCGCGTTAGCGGAATCCCCTGGACAGAAGCACAGGCATTGCGTAGCCGCGGCGACGACTACCGCTGCTATCAAAATGAAGTGAGCGCATTTTTCCCCTGGCTGCCGAAAAAAGCCGGCGCAACATTTCCCAATTAATTTTTCCGCACGAGTATTTGAATGTCACTTATCGATCTATGTGAAAACGGCCTGCTTCCTGACGCATTAACCCGTTACGGCATCCGGCAACTTTGCCAACAACGTTTGATTGACGAAAATGCGCAAGACATCGAAAAAGCCGACCTGCGTTTCCGCAGGATGCTGGACGGGCTCAAGCAAAGCCCGATCGCGATTGAAACCGCCGCCGCCAACGAACAGCACTACGAAGTACCGACGCGCTTCTTCCAGCTATGCCTGGGAAAGAGGCTGAAGTATTCGTCCTGTTTTTACCAAACCGGCAACGAAACTCTCGATGAAGCAGAAGTCGCAATGCTCGGCCTTTATTCCGAACGCGCCGAATTGAAAAACGGCCAGCACATTCTCGAACTGGGCTGCGGCTGGGGCTCGCTAACCTTGTGGATGGCCGAACAGTATCCGAATGCACGCATTACTGCCGTTTCCAATTCAGCGACGCAACGCCAGCATATTGAAACTGTCTGCCGCGAGCGTGGCTGGCAACACGTCAAGGTGATTACCTGCGACGTGAATATTCTCGAACTGGAAGCCGATCAGTTTGATCGCGTGGTATCTATCGAAATGTTCGAGCACATGCGTAATTACCAGACCCTGCTAAATCGCATTTCAAAATGGATGAAGCGCGACGCGAAATTATTCGTGCATATTTTTTGTCATCGCTACGTGATGTATCCGTTCGAAACCGAAGGCGACGACAACTGGATGGGCAAATATTTCTTTACCGGCGGCATCATGCCATCCGCCGACACCTTGCTGCATTTCCAGCAGGATTTGAGCGTCGAGCAACGCTGGCTGGTATCGGGCAAGCATTACGAAAAGACATCGAACCACTGGTTGGCAAACCAGGATGCAAATCGCGACGAGATCATGGAAATCATGAGGGCCACTTATGGTGACGCGGACGCAAAGCGCTGGTTCAATCGCTGGAGAATGTTCTGGCTGGCATGCGCGGAATTATTCGGGCTCAAAGAAGGCAATGAATGGCTGGTGTCACATTATTTGTTCAACAAGGCTTGATTCCACACGCTGATCGCCAAATAAAAATTTCGCGTTGCGGGCGTCATAAACTCATTAAAAAGCCCACGTTGCGGGGGTCATGCACTTATTAAAAAGCCCGCGTCGCGGGCTTTTTTGGCATCCCTCAGCACTTCACGTCTTTGCTTGGTTTGCACTCTATCGGTTTTTCTTCGTTCGGCTTGCCGGTTGCAACGCGAATACCCTTTGCTTTCATCCATGCATCGAATTCTTCCGAAGTCATTCGCTTGCCGTTCTGGCTCATATCAAAACGCCAAGGTGAATTATCGTCTTTCGTCTTGGGGACATAGGCGCCGCTTGAGGATGCCTGCGAACTTTGGACCCCCGCTCTCGCTTTATTGAAGCGACTGATGAAGTCCCGTATCTCGACGCATTTTTCCGGTGACTGGTTGCGGGATTGCTGCATTTCTGCAACGGGTGCATTGGTCAATTCAAAAGTCGATTCCGTTCGTATTTGCGAACATTTATTTGCAGCGAATAGATGTGGTGAAAACAATGCTGCGAAGAGAAAAGTGATTGACAGCGAAAAATAATATTTTGAAATCATCATGCACACCGAAGTAATCAACCAAGCGAGCATAGGCGGCAATGAAATGATTGGCAACTAAAAAAAGAAGCCCGGACAAGTCCGGGCTTCGTTCAGCTTAAACAGAGTTCAGATTAGTTCTGAACGTTCAGCTCTGTACGACGGTTGCGTGCGCGACCTTCTGGATTGTCCGAACCATCTTCATTGGTGTTCGGAGCAATCGGACGGAGTTCGCCGTAACCGGTAGGACCAGCCATGCGACTTGCGTCGATACCCTTACCGGTCAGGTAGTTGTACACAACTTGTGCACGACGTTGCGACAGGTCTTGGTTGTAAGCTTCTGTACCGATTGCGTCGGTATGACCAGCAACTTCAACACGCAGTTGTGGGTACTTGTTCAGGATGTCGACTGCTTCGTCGAGAATGACAACGGCGTCTGGACGCAGAGTGTCTTTATCGAAGTCGAAGTTCACGCCCTTCAGATCAATCGTCAAAGGCACTGGGCAGCCGTCTGGACCGATGGCTTGGCCAGCTTGTGAGTTAGGGCAACGATCGTTGCAGTTATTCACGCCGTCGCCGTCGTCGTCCTTGGTGGAGCAATCTTCAGCTGGAGGAGCATCTGGAACCACTGGAGCTGGCAGGTTGCCGAGGGCAAACAGCACAGAAGCGGTAGCGTACAGATCTTGATAATGACCAGCGCCGAAATCATCGTTGAAATCCCAACGTGAGCCGCCTTCGATGCGGATATCTACATGCTCGCTAACGTCGGCTTGCAAACCAGCGCCGAGTTTGACGAGCATGTTCGAACCTGGATCGAGACTACCACCCGGGAATTTGATCTTGTTCTTCGTGGCGCCAATACCAGCGGCCAGGTAAGGCCACCAATTACGGCCTTCCTTGATGAAGTGGTAACGACCAGTCACTGCAAGGCTTGTGAGCTCCCAGTCAATGTCAGGAATGTTATCCAGTTGGGACGTGGCGCGATCGACATCAACATCGATAGACACGTGCGAGGTAACCATTTTACCAACGCCAAAGCCGAAAAGAGGCGCATTGGATGCATCGCCGGTCAGAGCGCTACGCTCAGTATCGGTTCCGAGGATACCGACGGTACCGCTGATGTACCAACGATCATCAAAGTCTTGAGCCATTGCAGATTGGGCCATGGACATGGCACCTAACAAGGCGCAACACAGGAGTTTCTTCTTCATAAATATGCTCCAAATTCACTAGTTAAGACAAAATAAAGTTTGCTTGCAGAACAGCTTAGAGCCCGCTCACAAATAAAAAATCAACGTTCCTGTATCCGGCACGTTAACGCGAACATAACAAATTTAACAACAAAAGCCAAGCATTAACAGCTAAACCACAAATAAATCCATGAAGCGATGAACCGGGGTACTTTCAAACTTCGAAGTGTCCTGTGTCAAGGCCAAAATTTGCTTGACCTGGTGCGCTGAGAGATGCCCGCCAATGGCGTCTTCGAACTTTTTGAGCAGTACCGGAATGCCCTCGCCGCGACGCTCGCGGTGACCGATCGGATAGTCTATCGAGACCTTCTCGGTTTTGGTTCCGTCTTTGAAGAAAACCTGAATCGAGTTTCCGATATAGCGCTTGTCCACGTCGAAGTAATCCGCCGTGAATTGCGGGTTTTCCTTGACCACCATTTTTTCCCGCAGTGCATCAATTCGCGGGTCGGCCGCAACGGCATCAACGTAGTCGTCGGCAGTCAGGCGCCCAAAGATCAAGGGCACCGCCACCATGTATTGCAGACAGTGGTCACGGTCTGCGTAGTTCGCCAGCGGGCCGGTCTTGTCGATGATGCGAACACCGGCTTCCTGGGTTTCCATTTCGATACGGTCAATTTGATCGAGCTTGCCCGCAACTTGCGAATGCAATTGCATCGCGCACTCAACTGCGGTCTGGGCATGGAACTCGGCCGGGTAG
>UEXZ01000165.1_pt1 | contig 9818 bp, 7 predicted proteins | sample 4301071 | NCBI WGS metagenome assembly UEXZ01 (sample SAMEA4773183, study PRJEB27434) | metagenome | biome: 2259; feature: agricultural soil; material: soil | place: USA | collected 2014-09 | depth 0.25 m
CGCACCTAAAACTAGTGACGAGGTCTTCAATGCCTGATGTACAAACAAATACACTTACCCGCCGTTACGATCTTGATTGGCTGCGGGTACTGGTCTTCGGCTTACTGATTTTCTATCACATTGGCATGTTGTATGTGGCCAATTGGGGTTTCCATTTCAAGAGTCATTATCTGAGCCAACCGCTGGAAGGTCTGATGCTGGCGGTGAACCAGTGGCGCATGCCTTTGCTCTGGGTGATCTCGGGTATTTCGATCCGTTTCGTATTGCAGAAAATGTCGGCGTATCGCTTTATAAGCGCTCGAACTCTCAGGCTTTTATTGCCTGTACTGTTCGGAATCCTGGTCGTTATTCCGCCCCAGCTTTATGTCGAAATGACTGGCAAAGGCGAGCTTCATATGGATTATTGGCAGTTTTATCAGGTTTTTTTCGATCTCGATAATCCCATTTTCGACAACTATAAGCCGGGCATTTTGCCGCATATCGATGTAAATCATCTCTGGTATCTGCGGGAATTATGGACTTTTTCGCTGATTACCCTGTGTGTTTCGCCATTGCTGAATAGCCGCTTTGTCCAATCGGCGATCAATTGGCTGACCAACAAAACCGGTGCCATCGGCCTGTATTTGTTACCGCTAATACCGTTGATCGTGGTGAGCATGGTTTTGCCCGATGATCGCACCGCCACGGGTTTTACCTTCCTGATTTACGGCTATCTGATTGGTTGGAACGTTTCCATATGGGAAAAAATCAAGCAACGTCGACAAGCCTTCCTGGCAATCATGATCGTCAGCTACATCGTGATTCTATTCGCCTATTTTCTTGTATGGCTCGATCCGGTGATGAAAGCCATGTGGTGGGCAAAATGGCTGCAGCTGCTTGCGTTTATAAACGGATGGTCCGGAGTATTGGCATTGTTGGGTTATGCGGCGGTGTATTTAAACAAACCAAGCACGACGCTGCGTTATTTGAATGATGCCGTGCTGCCTTACTACATCGTGCACCAGACGTTCATCGTCGTATTGGCCTTCCTGCTGTCGCCGATGCATCTTGGACCTGTACTCGAGCCGTTGTTGATTATCGTCGCGACGTTTGCCGGCTGCATCGTGAGTTACGAAATCATTCGCCGGGTGAAAGTCCTGCGCCCCTTGTTCGGATTGAAATGGGAGACGAAAAAATCCGAGGCAATTGCCGACGCGCCAAGTATCTCGTATCGCATTCGCAGCGCCCTGGCGTACATGGCATTAGTGCCGTTGGCAGTGAAGCTGATCGTGTTCTGACGCTGGATTCATGTTGGTCGGGGAGACAGGATTCGAACCTACGACCTCTACGTCCCGAACGTAGCGCTCTACCAGACTGAGCTACACCCCGTGCTGTCCATTCTATGGACAGCAATCGGGTCAATCAAGGCAAGCATCCAGGCCTTGATTCACGTTAAAATAATGGCTTAACCCAGGAGTAAGACCTTGATTAAGCCACGTACACCGCCCGGCGTGATGGAGCTTTTGCCGCGCGACCAAATTGCCTTTCAGCGCATGTTGGACGTTATCCGTCGTAATTTCGAACGTTACGGTTTCCTGCCGGTCGAGACGCCGGTATTCGAATTGACGGATGTCCTGTTGACCAAGACAGGTGGCGAAACCGAGCGTCAGGTGTATTTCGTGCAATCGACTGGCGCCCTGGAACAGGGCGGTACGCCGGAATTGGCTTTGCGTTTCGACCTGACGGTGCCATTGGCTCGTTTTGTCGCAGAACATGAGCATGATTTGGCATTCCCGTTCCGCCGCTATCAAATGCAGCGGGTTTATCGCGGTGAACGCGCACAACGAGGCCGTTTCCGCGAATTCTACCAATGCGATATCGACGTTATCGGCAAGGACTCGCTGTCGGTGCGTTACGACGCCGAAATGCCGGCCGTGATCAATGCGGTATTCACCGAATTGGGTTTTGGCACTTTCACGATTCAATTGAATAATCGCAAATTGATGCGCGGCTTTTTCGAGAACCTCGGTGTTGCCGATGGCGAGAAACAAATGCTGGTTCTTCGCGAAGTCGACAAGCTCGACAAACGCGGCGCCGATTACGTGCGCGAAACCCTGACCGGCGAGGCATTCGGTCTGAGTTCCGAAGTTACCGGTAAAATTCTCGATTTCGTGCAAACCCGCAGTACTTCGCATGCCGATGCAATCGGTCAACTAGACAAATTGGGGCAGGGCAGTGATGGCTTCAATCAAGGTGTAGCCGAACTTCGCGAAGTGATTGAACTTCTGAAAGCATACGGCGTGCCGGAAAAAAATTACGCAGTGAATTTCTCGATTGCCCGAGGCCTGGATTACTACACCGGCACCGTTTACGAAACCACATTGGACGACTACCCGGATATTGGTTCTGTCTGCTCGGGCGGACGCTACGAGAATCTTGCGAGTAGTTACACCAAATCCAGGCTGCCTGGCGTCGGCATTTCCATCGGTGCCAGCCGTCTGTTCTGGCAGCTGCGCGAGGCCGGTATTATTTCCAGCGCGGAAAGCACGGTTGAAGCACTGGTCGGCTTGATGGATGAAGCGCATCTGCCGCAGGCTTTGGAGTTGGCTCAACAGCTGCGTGCTGCCGGCATCAACACCGAAGTGCAATTGGAAGCAAAAAAACTGGCCAAGCAATTTCAATACGCCGATCGTTCCGGTGTTCGCTTTATGGTGCTGTGCGGTGAAAACGAAGCGTCTCGGGGTGTTGTCACAGTAAAGGATATGCGTCGTCAGGAACAATTTGAATTGCCACGAGCAGAATTGGCGAGTGCATTGAAAGTGGAAATGGAACAACAACGCGCATTAAAAGGGCAATAAGCATAATGAAACCGATTCGATTGGATGGACAATCCCTGACGCGTGAACAAGTCGTTGCCGTTGCCTATGGCGCGAGTGTCGAGCTTGATGCAAAGCAATTGGAAAAAGTGCAGCGCGCAGCCGATTTTCTGGCCGAGCAAGTGCAAAAGCAGGAGCCGATTTACGGCGTATCTACCGGTTTTGGCAGCAATGCCGATAAATTGCTTGGCGCACATCGCGTGAGGCAACCGGACAATTCCGATGAGTCGGTACTGGAAGAATTGCAACGCAATCTGATCGTCACCCACGCCGTCTGCGTCGGCGAACCGTTCGGTGCCGATGTGGTGCGTGCAATGTTGGTTATCCGCATCAATACTTTGATGCGTGGTCATTCCGGCATTCGCGTTTCCACGTTGCAAGCCCAGACCGCGATGCTCAATGCTGGCGTCGTTCCTGTCGTCCCGCAAAAAGGCTCGGTTGGTGCCAGCGGCGATTTGGCCCCGCTTTCGCATCTGGCCATCGTATTGCTCGGTGGCGGCGAAGCGTTCTATCAAGGCCAACGCATGTCGGGCGCCGAAGCGCTTGAGCGTGCCGGCTTGAAACCTATCCGCCTGTCGCACAAGGAAGGCCTGGCCCTCAATAACGGTACCGCACAAATGCTGGCTACCGGTGTGTTGGCCGTCAACAAGCTCGATGAAATTCTCGATACAGCCGATGTTGCCGCAGCGATGACCATTGACGCCTTCGCCGGACGCGTTCGCGCATTCGATGAACACGTTCATGCGTTGCGTCCGCATCCGGGGCAAGTGCATTCGGCCAATCATTTGCGCGAGTTACTGGGCGATTCGACTTTGTCCGATATCGCCTACCACCTGGTACCGAAATTCAGATCCTGGCATCCCGGTTGCTGGGATACCAAAGCAAACGAATCATTGGCTTTCGATATCGCGTGGGATTGGGTGCCATTGAATCAGCGCCATGGCCGCGAACGTTTTTATCAGCGCTTCAAGCCGTTCCGCGGCGGCAAGAAACACCAGCCGCAGGATTCCTATTCCCTGCGTTGCATCCCGCAAGTCCACGGTGCGGTTCGCGATGCGATAGAACAAGCCAAGCGTGTGCTCGACGTCGAGTTGAATTCAGTTACCGATAATCCGCTGGTATTCCCGGACTTTGAAAATCCGCGCCATATCGAAGATCAAGTCGTTTCGGCGGGCCACTTCCATGGCATGCCATTGGCCTTGGTGATGAGTTACGTGAAAGCCGCGATTCCCGTACTGGCCAGTATTTCGGAACGTCGATTGAATAAATTGGTGGATCCGGCAACCAATGACGGATTGCCGCCGTTTTTGATCGGCAATGAAGACGCGACCGAATCGGGTTTCATGATCGTGCAATACACGGCAGCCGCCTTGGTCAATGATTTGGCCTCGCGTGCGCATCCGGCTTCGGTGTATTCGATTCCGACCAGTGCAAATGCCGAGGACCATGTTTCGATGGGCGCCAACGAAGCGCGCCACGTGCTCGAGATGACTCATGATCTGGCTCACGTAATTGCGCTGGAAATCTACACTGCGGCGCAGGCATTGGACTACCGCCGCGACATGATCAACGCCGCGCGTGAATTGGCCAAGCATTCCGATGCCGTCGCGTTTGCGAGCAAAATCCAGAATGTGCCGCTGCAAACCTCGCCCGATTACGCAGTCTTCATGCAGGAAGTCGAAGCGCTGCGACTCGAACTCGCCAACTCGGAAGAATTCCATGCAAGCCAGGCCGTTCGCGCAGTTTGGCAACGCTTGCGCCGCGAAGTGAGCTTCATGGCGAAAGATCGCGCGATGGACGCGGATATCCGCATGGTCTTGTCGCTGTTTGATCAGGGCGAATTATTGATGGCAGCGAAAGCCAGTTCGGACGCCATGGCATAAGCTGTTCGTAAAAAAGCTTAAATAGCTTCTTTGGCGACGCTCACGCGGTTCCGACCATTGTTCTTCGACAGGTAAAGCGCTTCATCTGCCTGATGCAGCGCTTGGTCGGGACTGATGTGTTTGTTTTCCACGATGGAAAATATGCCGAGGCTGGCGGTGATCGCGATGGTTTGCGCGCCGATTTTGATATTTTCCTGCGCAATGCGCGATCGCAGTTCCTCGGCAATCGTCGCCAACTTGTCTGGCGTCACATTCGGAATCACCGTGACGAATTCTTCGCCGCCGAAGCGGGCAACGATCGCGTTGTAGCCGGTCAAGGTGATGGTGATGGTTTTGGATAAAGACCGCAGGCATTCGTCGCCGACCAGATGGCCGTAGGTATCGTTGATTTTCTTGAAGTAGTCCAAGTCCAGCAAAATCAAGCCAAGCGGCTGCCTGCGCTCGGAAGTCTGCCGAAGCATTTGCTCGAACACTTCCCGGAAATGGCGGCGGTTGTACAGGCCTGTCAGGGCATCGCGTTGATTGGATTCGCGAAGCCGCATATTGGCGTCGGCCAGTTGTTCCAGTGCCTGGCTAAGCTCGGCGGTGCGTTTGGAGACATTGCTTTCCAGTTTGTCGTTGGCTTCATAAATAATCTTGATGTTCTCGTTTCGCAGATTGGCGTAACGATAAGCCAGCGCGAAGGAAAGCAGAATCATTTCAAGCGCCGAACCGATCTGGATGCCGTATTCGGTGATGAATAGTTTCGGTAGCAGACCAAACGAAACCGAAGCGTAAATGAAGGTGCCTATCAGCAAGGTAGCCCATGCGATCAGGAATAGTTTTGCAGGGCGGTAGCCTTTTTTGATGGCGATAATCGCCTGTGTCAGCACAAAAATAATGCCCGGGAAAACCGTATAGGTCGTTACCTTTACTGCGGTCGCATAGTCGATGAAAATCGAAGCCAGCGCCATCAGGGAATAGAATGCGATGAAGCCGAACGCGATCCGGTTTGCGATCGGCGACATTTCCCGCATGTTTAGAAAGAGCCTGGCAAATTGATGCATGGCCAATTGCGAGAAACACATTGATAGCGGAATCGCGTGGTTGGCCAACCACGGCGAGTTGGGCCAGAGATACTCGAAAGCCAATCCATTCAGGCAGAACAACACAAGGCCGAAACCGCTGATATGCATCATGTACCAGAAATGGTTTTGATCGCGCAGGGTTATCCAGAGAATCAGGTTGTAGCAGAACAGCGCGAACAGAATGCCGTTGTAAATGCCGATCCCCAATTGCGCATCGCGTTCCATCTCGGCAAATGCACTGGTGGTGTAGATCGCCAGTGGTGCCTGGATCGAACTTTTGCTTGATACGCGCACCAGCAGTTCTACCTGGGTTTTCTGCGGCAACTCGATCCAGAAATTGGGCTGACGATAGCGAATCGACCTGGCTGAAAACGGTTGCATGTCACCCGATGTCAGATGTTCGATGTGGTTATCCGGATAACGAAGATAGATATCGACGTAATCGAGCAGCGGATATTGCAGGACCAGCAGCCAGCGTTGTTCGGTATTGTCCTGATTGAAGAGGTGGCTATGAAACCAGTACGCGCCCTTGCTGAAACCGAAAGTCGCATTGCCGTTTGGCAGCGGTTTGAATTTGTTGGCTTTGGCTACATCGAACATTTCGGCCGAATCGGCACGGCCGTCGGTGTCGTGGAAAAACTTCACGTATTCGGACAAGGCCATTTGGCTTTTGCCGGAGTCCATCACCGCCACATTGTTTTGCGCCAATGCCCGGGAAGCCGGAAACAAGAGCGCTAAAAACATCAGCAATGGCGTGAACTGTCGAAGCATGGTGTTGCCGAATTTCTCCAAGTTCCATCACATTATGACGGGTTCGGGTTTTTGTCACCATTTATGCTTGACAATGTATTAATGCGCTATTACATTATCATAATGAAAAAGCGCGATATCACACCGGAAGTCCCGTTGAAGCAAGGTCTTGAGGCTTTGGCGCAGGCATTTGCGGCGCTGAAAAATCCGGCTGATATCAAGGCTTTTCTGCAAGACCTGTGTACGCCCGCCGAAATGGAAGCGATGGTAGATCGCTGGCAAGTCGTGCCTTACGTAATCAATGAAATTCCATATCGCGAAATCCACGAGCATACCGGCGTCAGCGTAACGACGATCGGTCGTGTCGCCCGTACGTTGAATACCGGCGCAGGTGGCTATCATGCCGCCGTCAAGCGTCTCGGTATTTCAAAAACCAACCATTAATCTAAAACTACATTGGAATTGACGTCATGCGCTCGCACGACCGTTTACGTATTGCCATTCAAAAATCTGGCCGCTTATCGGACCCTGCACGCGATTTATTGGCGCGCGCCGGGCTGCAATTTCGGGAAAGCCGCGATCGCTTGTTTTGCTACGGAGAATCGCTACCAATCGATTTATTGCTGGTACGCGACGATGACATCCCGGGGCTGATTGCCGAAGGCGTTTGCGATCTTGGCGTGGTTGGCCAAAACGTACTCGAAGAACAAGCCGCAGAACGCGTTTCGCAAGGCCTGGATGACGCATTCAAAATTATCAAGCCTTTGGGTTTTGGACGTTGTCGCTTGTCGGTTGCGGTTCCGAACGAATGGGAAGGCGCCGATCTTTCCCGTTTGAACGGTACTCGGATCGCCACCAGTTACCCCAATTTGTTGAGGGAATGGATAGCTACGCAAAAACTGGATGCCGAAGCGGTGGTTCTATCGGGTTCGGTAGAAATCGCACCGCGTCTGGGCAAAGCGGAAGCCATTTGCGATCTGGTTTCCTCCGGTGCAACGCTGGTCGCCAATCAACTGAAAGAAGTGGCCGTCATTCTTCAAAGCGAAGCCGTGCTGGCCGGGCCGGCCAAACCTTTCGGAGATGAACGCGCCGATCTGGCTGCGATGCTGTTGCGTCGTCTTGAAGGTGTGTTGAGTTTAAGGGCAAGCAAGCTGGTGCTTTTTCAAAGTCGCCGGAAGTTATTACCCGAGTTGATGAAATTGTTGCCGGATGCCGAATTACCAACCGTCATGAGTCTTGAGGGGCGTGCCGAAGAAGTTGGCGTGCAAGTACTTTGCCGAAGCGCGATGACCTGGCAAAGATTGGAAGACATGAAACGCGCTGGCGCTTCGAATTTGCTGGTATTGCCGGTGGAGCAAATGCTGGCATGAAGACCTATGTTTGGAATCAATGCAGTGACGATCTCAGGCAAATGCTTTTGCAGCGGCCCGTACAAGCCGTGCAGAAAGAACTGGCCGACAACGTCGCACGGATTATCGAACAGGTAATTGCCGACGGCGATACTGCGTTAAGAGCGTTGACGAGACGTTTTGACGGTGTCGAATTGTCGGCGTTGCAGGTCACCGATGCGGATTTCATCCGTGCCGAGGCTAGTGTCAGCGATGAACTGAAGACTGCCATGCGTGAAGCAAAGCAACGCCTGGAACTTTGGCACGAGACAGGCAAGCCCGGCGAGTTTGAAATAGAGACTGCAGAAGGCGTTCGTTGCGGAAGAATTTTGCGTGGTATCGGTACTGTGGGGTTATACGTTCCTGCCGGCACGGCGCCTTTGCCGTCAACAGCACTGATGCTGGGAGTTCCAGCGAGCATTGCTCGATGCGAAGAGGTCATTTTGTGCACACCGATTCGCAGTAATGGCGATGCCGACCCTGCAGTTTTAGTGGCGGCGAAATTATGCGGCATTACGAAAGTCTTCAAGCTTGGTGGCGCACAGGCAATCGCTGCGATGGCATTCGGCACCGAGAGCATTCCCCGTTGCGACAAGATTTTCGGACCGGGCAATAGTTACGTCACACAGGCAAAGCAGCAAGTGTCGATGATGCCTGGAGGTCCAGCGATTGATATGCCGGCCGGGCCTTCGGAAGTATTGGTGATTGCCGACGCTGGCGCGAATCCGGTTTTCGTCGCTTCGGATTTATTGGCGCAAGCCGAGCACGGTCCCGATTCGCAAGTGATTTTATTAAGCGATAGCGCCGAACTGATCAAACGGGTCGAAGTTGAATTGCAAACGCAAATCGCAAAATTGCCACGCGAAGCCATTGCCGAACAAGCGCTGGAAAATTCACGCGCGATCGAAGTCGAAAGTATCGAAACGGCAATCACGATCAGTAATCTTTATGCGCCTGAACACTTGATTCTGGCATTGCGCAATCCCGAGGCATTTCTATCGCAGGTGAAATCGGCCGGTTCTATTTTCCTTGGTGACTATGCACCGGAATCTTTGGGTGATTACTGTTCCGGTACCAATCATGTTTTACCGACCAATGGTGCAGCCCGTGCATACAGCGGCGTCAGTGTCGCCAGTTTCCAAAAAAGCATCAGTATTCAAAGCGTTAACCAGGTCGGTCTGAATACGATTGGTCCTTGTGCCGTGACGCTGGCAAATGCGGAAGGCCTGCAAGCGCATGCGAATGCCGTATTTCTGCGGATGGGCAAGTCATGAGCGTGCTCGACCTGGTGCGTGAGGACTTACGCGACTTCGCCGGTTACTCGTCGGCACGCCGTGCCAATGTCACCGGCAATATTTGGCTGAATGCCAATGAATCGCCGTGGCCGAATGCTGCAGACAATGGCTTGAATCTGAACCGATATCCAGAGCCCCAGCCACAGGTCCTGGTGAAACGTTTGTCCGAAATCTACGGTATCGCTTCGCCGGAATTAATGATTACCCGCGGCAGCGATGAAGGCATTGATTTACTGGTGCGCGCATTTTGCAAAGCAGGGCAGGATGGCATCTTGATCGCACCACCGACCTTCGGCATGTATGCCGTATGTGCTCGCGTGCAAAATGCCCGCGTTATTGAAGTGCCACTGATCGATGGTGAATCGCAGTGGAGCTACGACCTTCCTGTTGTGCTGGAAAAAATCCGGCAGGAACCGGTTAAATTGATTTTCGTCTGTACACCGGCAAACCCGACTGGTCAGTCGATATCGCTTGATGCCATTCGCGAACTGGCCACGGCAAGCAATGGCAAGGCAATCGTCGTGGTCGACGAAGCCTATGCCGAGTTTAACCAGACCGATTCGGTAATCGGCTTGTTATC
>UEXZ01000133.1_pt1 | contig 9661 bp, 9 predicted proteins | sample 4301071 | NCBI WGS metagenome assembly UEXZ01 (sample SAMEA4773183, study PRJEB27434) | metagenome | biome: 2259; feature: agricultural soil; material: soil | place: USA | collected 2014-09 | depth 0.25 m
ATGCGACGTTGTAATAAAGTTTGGTTTCAAGCTGCGCACGGAAATTCGAAACCTGCGTCTGGATTTCGTTTTTTTGCTGGCTTAAATCGTGTTGATGCTCGAGTTCACCTGCTCGCCAGCTGAGAAAAATACCGGCCAGAAGAATCACGACCGCGGTGAGTTTTGGCCTTTGGGTAAGCCAGAACAATGGCCGGAGCGGTGAGCGTTTCATGGCAGCATTATAAACCGCCGAATTAGAGGCTTTAAGTCATTAACCCCGAATCTGCTTTTCCCCCGTTCAAATGCACACCACCCAACAGGAGCGCATCATGAACCGCAAGCCACTCGTTTTCGCCATCTGCCTGGTCTTAATGACCGCATGCAGCCAACAAGTAAAAAAAGAGCTTGCGGCCGACGCCGAAGCTGACAAGCAGCGCCAGGAACAAAAAATTGAAAAGGTCCAGGTTACAGGCACCAGGATTCGCCGTGTCGTCGACGAAGAATCAAGCCAGCCGTTACAAGTTGTTACGAGAGCCGATCTCGCGAAAGCTTCGGCTGATGTTGGCTACAACGCGCCACCAGCATCCGCACCGGTATCTCCACCCATGGTCATTTCATCACAGGGCAACGCTCGTTCAGTGTTGATGGTAGTTAGCGAACCGCCTGAACAGAACACCGAAAAATATAAAAACTTCAGCGATAATCCGATTTTCCTGACGGCTGAAAATCCGGTCAGCACATTTTCCATCGACGTCGATACAGGCAGTTACAGCAATGTCCGCCGCATGCTCAATAGCGGCACCCGTCCGCCTGCCGATTCGGTGCGCGCAGAGGAAATCATCAATTATTTCGATTTCGGCTACGTCGCGCCGACTTCGCGCAGGCAGCCATTTTCGGTGACCACTGAAATTGCAGCCGCGCCATGGAATTCGAAACATCAAATAATGATGGTTGGCATCAAAGGTTACGAAGTCTCGCGCTCGCAGATTCCGGCAGCCAATGTCGTTTTTCTGATCGACACTTCAGGATCGATGGCGAGTGAAGACAAACTGCCATTGCTGATTGCCAGCTTCAAGCAGATGGTCGAAAAATTGCGTCCGCAAGATCGCGTCTCCATCGTTGTCTATGCAGGCAGTGCCGGGCTGGTGTTACCCGCCACTCGCGGTGACGACAAGGAAACCATTCTGGCTGCACTCGACAAACTGCAAGCCGGTGGTTCCACCAATGGTGGTCAGGGCATTGAACTGGCTTACAAGATTGCCAAGGAGAACTACATCGCCAATGGCGTTAACCGGGTCATCCTGGCAACCGATGGTGATTTCAATGTCGGCATCTACGATACAGAAATGCTGAAAACACTGGTTGCCGATCAACGTAAATCCGGCATCGCATTGACCACACTGGGTTTCGGCCAGGGTAATTACAACGATCAAATGGCCGAACAATTAGCCGATGTCGGCAATGGCAACCATGCCTATATCGACAACTTGAACGAAGGCCGAAAAGTTCTGGTCGAAGAAATGTCCTCGACCATGATGACGATTGCACAGGACGTGAAAATCCAGGTCGAGTTTAATCCGACCGTCGTCGCCGAATACCGTTTGATCGGCTACGAAAACCGTAAATTGAATCGCGAGGATTTCAACAACGATAAAATCGACGCTGGGGAAATTGGTGCTGGCCACGATGTCACCGCATTGTACGAAATCACCCTGGTCGGATCCGGCGGAGAAAGTGTCAGTCCGCTGCGCTATGGCAAACCCGCAGTTGCAGCGGGTAAGCCCGATGAAATTGCATTATTGCGTCTCCGGTACAAGCAACCCGGCGGCGAACAAAGCCAGTTGATCGAAAAACCGATGCTGCGTTCCAGCATTAGCGCAAAACCCAGTGATCGCCTGAAATTGGCAGCATCGCTGGCTGCATACGCCGATTTATTACGCGGCGGAAAAAACTCCGGACAATTCAAGTGGCAGGATGTCAGGCAGCTGGCCGCCAGCGTGTCATTGCCTGACTCCTGGGGTTATCGAGCAGAGTTTATGGGCCTGATAGACCAAGCCAGCCGGCTCACTGAATCCCAGGATATGGCTCAAATCAGCGAATGACGGCTTTTCGAAATCGCAAAAACTTCGTACGCTCTGCCACATGTTGGCAGAGCGTAACGATGAAGAATTGATGCAAGCCTATGGAACTGGTGACGCCAGTGCCTTCGAGGTTCTGTATGCGCGACATCGTGGCCCGCTGTTTCGTTTCATGCTGCGCCAATTACGCGAACACGGAACCGCCGAAGAGCTCTATCAGGACGTTTGGCAAAAAGTCATACAGGCACGTGAACGCTATCGGCCAGATGCAAAATTCACGACCTGGCTTTACCAGATCGCTCATAACCGGCTTACCGATCATTGGCGGGCCCAACAGCATCGTCCGTCTGCAGGTGAAGACGCGATGGAACGTGCGGAACAAACACCCGATCCGCATACGCCTGAACGTCAGCTATCGGCCTTCGAGGAACGACGGCGACTGCAATTGGCTTTGGAAGAACTGCCCCAAGATCAAAGAGAAGCAGTGATGTTACGTTTGGAACAGGAACTATCTTTGGAGGAAATTGCAGAAATCACGGGCGTCGGTCGGGAAACGGTTAAATCAAGACTTCGCTACGCCATGGATAAATTGCGAGAAAAACTTCGATCATGAATACACGGCCCCCATCCCAGCACGAAACACTTGACGACGAAGAGCGCGAGCTCGCTCGCGTCGTTCGTGCGTTGCCTGGTGGAGAACCTCCATCTGCACTGGATGCCTTGATTTTGAAGGCAGCCACGGATGCCGTTGCTTCGTCGCAGCCGCAAAAAAGATCGCTCTGGGGCAAAGGTTTATTGGGCACATCGGCACTATGGATGGGCACCGCCGCCGCTTCGATTTTGACGATAGGCATCGGTTGGCAGGTGTTTCAATCGATGCGCGCGCCTATTTATGAATTGCCAGACAATGAAAACGTTCGCAGCGCACAAGTAGTTGACCAACATGACAAAGACGAAAGTCTCACTGTCGAGATGACCCCTGCGCGCGAACCTGCACCCACTTCACCGCCTCCACCGGAAGCATTTCCGGAATCGGATCAATTAGCCGAAGCTGCAGCAGATATGCCAGCCATGGAAAAGCAGGCACCAATGGCCCCCGAAAAGCGCGAACAAATATCGAAGCAACGCCAGGAAATGGCCAGCACCTTGGCCAAAGCAAGCGACGACATGGCCAGCCAGCGTCGAGACCAAGCAGCCGAAATGGTAGCTGCACCACAAGCAGTCGCTGCTGCACCGCCGGCTCCACCAGCCCCGATACAGGCAATGGCCGGTGCGGCCAGTGACAGCGAACGCAAGGAAGAAATGGATTCTGTCACCGTTACCGGCAGCAGAATCAAGCGCAGTGTCGAGGAAGAAGGTCATGTAAAAAGACCGCTCAGCTATAACCCCGAAAAATTAATTTCGAGTATCGATGAAGAATCCACACTTAAACCTGACCTTTGGCTGGATTCGATCAAGGAGCGTGTCAAACGCGAGGACATCGAAGGTGCCAAAGCAAGCTTGAAGCGCTTCCGTGAAACGCATCCGAAGCATCGTATTCCTGAAGAACTATTGCCGCTACTGAAATGAGCGGTTTCACACTGGCGTCCAAAGTCGATCACGTGATCGAAGTGAAGCAATCGCGTTTTCTCGCGAATGCTTACCCGATTTCAAACGTCGATGAAGCCATGGGTTTTCTGGAAACCGCCAGACAACATGCGGCTACCCATCACTGTTGGGCCTACAAACTAGGATCGAATTATCGTTTTTCCGATGACGGCGAACCCGCCGGTACTGCGGGACGACCGATTTTGTCGGCCATCGAAGGTCAGCAACTCGATGCCGTGATGGTGGTCGTAACGCGTTGGTACGGCGGTATTAATTTGGGCACCGGCGGCCTGGTACGGGCCTATGGCGGTGCCGCTGCCGAATGCCTGAGATTGGCCGAACGCAAGCCTTTGCTTGTCTGGCTTGAAGCAAAACTGCAATGCGATTTTTCCTTGACCGGCAGCGTGCATATGCTGCTACAGCAGTACCAGGCCGAAAAATTGGACGAAGGCTTCGATGAACACGGCTGGCAATTGCATTTCCGTATTCCGGCCCAATATCTACCGGCAATTACCACAAAATTGAATGACTTAAGCCGGGGCGCTGCGATATTGCGACCGTGCGACAATATACCTCATGAGCACACCTGAACCCCAAGCCGTCAGCCCAATTCAAAAAGTAAACTCCCTTCGCGGATTACTGCCATTCCTCAAACCGCATCGCACACTGCTGATTTTCTGGCTGGTGGCGTTGGCTATATCTTCCAGTGCCACGCTGTTTTTCCCGGTCGCGTTCAAATTTCTGATTGATCGGGGTTTTGCGAAGGGCGGCTCCATCGACCAATGGTTTTTGTTGATGCTACTGGTCGCTTTGGTACTTGCAGCGGCTACCGCTGCACGTTTTTATTTTGTATCGCTGCTCGGCGAACGCGTGATTGCCGATCTGCGACAAAAACTCTATCGGCATTTATTGAGCCTTGACCAAAGCTTTTTCGAGCGAACCCGCAGTGGCGAGTTGCTGTCGCGTTTATCGGCCGACACCGAGCTGTTGCGAAGCATGGTCGGATCGAGCATGTCGATTGCCTTGCGTAGCAGCATTACCGTGATCGGCAGCGCCATCATGCTGGCAGTGACCAGCCCTCGCCTAGCCATGTACGCCCTGCTCGGCATACCGTTGGTGGTGCTACCGATGGCCTTATCCGGCCGCAAGGTACGTGGCGCAGCCAAGGATAGCCAGGATCGCGTCGCGGATGCCAATGCGCGTGCTGGCGAAACCTTCAATGCCATGCACACGGTGCAAAGTTATGCCCGCGAAAGTTTCGAAAGCAGTCGTTTCAGTGACGCCGTGCAACGCAGCATCAAGGCCGCGCGCAAACGAATCGGACTGCAGGCAAGTCTGACTGCCGCTATCATCATTATTGTTTTCGGTGCATTGACCGGTGTGCTTTGGCTCGGCGCCACCGACCTGGTCAAAGGCACCATGACAGCAGGCACTCTGCTGCAATTTGTTTTCTACGCCATGATGGGTGCCGGCTCCATCGCCGGACTCACCGAAGTCTGGAATGAAGTGCAACGCGCCAGCGGTGGCATGACACGCATCAACGATTTGCTTCATGAACAAAGCAAACTTGATGCACCCAAGCACCCGGCGACATTGGTGATGCCGACGAAGGGTGCATTGCAGCTCGACAATGTCAGCTTCCGATATCCGAGTCGCCCGGATTCGGCAGCCCTCGAAAATTTCAGCCTCAGCATCGCACCCGGTGAAACCGTCGCATTGGTCGGTCCATCGGGCGCTGGCAAAACAACCGTATTTCAACTGTTACTGCGCTTCCACGACCCGGAAAGCGGCAGCGTGAAATTCGACGGGATCGATCTCAAACAACTAGAACCTTCTTTCCTTCGCGAACAAATTGCACTTGTTCCTCAGGACCCGGTGATTTTCGGTACCACGGCACGCGAAAATATCCGTTACGGCAAATTGGAAGCCAGCGACGCCGAAATAGAAACCGCAGCCCGCAGTGCAGAAGCCCATGATTTTATAGTCGATCTGCCGATGGCTTACGACAGCGAACTCGGTGAACGCGGTGCACGTCTGTCCGGCGGTCAACAACAGCGCCTGGCCATCGCACGCGCCTTGTTGAAGGATGCTCCGGTTTTATTACTGGATGAAGCTACATCGGCTCTCGATGCACAAAGCGAACGCGCCGTGCAGCAAGCGCTTGAAAGATTGATGCAGGGCCGTACCACCCTGGTGATCGCACATCGCCTGGCTACCGTACTGAAAGCGGACCGCATTATCGTGATGGACAAGGGACGTATCATTGCCCAAGGCAAGCATAGCGAGTTGATTGCACAAGGCGGCCTGTACGCCGAACTCGCGAGACTTCAATTCGACCATTAATCGCTTATTATCCCCACGATGACAAGACGAATAAAATCCATCATTGGCCTGATACTGCTACTGAATCTTTTATTCGTCGGCACCATCGTCTATGAATTATTCAAAACCGGCGTTGTCCGGCTGAATTATCCCGATAAAGAAGAATTTCCGGTACGCGGCATCGATGTCTCGCATCACCAGGGTCAGATCGACTGGAAAATGCTGGCAAAGCAGGACGTCAGCTTTGCCTACATAAAAGCCACCGAAGGTGAAGATTTTCTCGACGAGGACTTCATACAAAACTGGCATGCGGCGAAAGATGCCGGCATCGTACCTGGCGCCTATCATTACTTCACGCTCTGCAAGACTGGTTACGAACAAGCCAATAATTTTCTGTCGCGCATCGGCACGCCCTCTTCAAGCACCTTGCCACCCGCGGTCGACCTGGAATTCGGCGGCAACTGCAAGGCACGCCCAAGCCCGGAAGAACTTCACAAAGAACTGAAAGTGTTCATCGACCTGGTCGAACAAGCCTGGGGCTGTCATGTGGTGTTGTATAGCACCTCGGATTTTTACGAGACCTATCTGCGAAATGACTTTCAGAAAAATCCATTATGGATTCGCGATTTATATTGGCAACCCAGCAAGACTCGCTATCGCGAATGGCAGTTCTGGCAATATGCCAACCGCGGAAAGCTGGATGGCATCAAGGGCTTTGTGGATTTGAATGTGTCGCGCGGTGACCAGTTACAATTTAATCAATTGCTGAGTTGTTCGGGCGATATCAAAATTTAATCGTCTGCCGGTTTGGTTTTATCAGCACGCATCAGAGGGAAACTTGCGACTTCCGGACCCGATAAATCGCATAGGAAATCGATACCGAAGCAGTTAGTACGCCGGGAACATAAAGCGCCGAGTAACCGATTGCCTTGTACAGGAAAGCACCGGCAACACCGCCGCTGAAGAACCCCGAGATGACCGTAATGCAAAGCTTCAACCGTCTTGAATCAATCGGCACTCCCCGTAATGTATGTCCGAGATAGATGCCCAGATCCGTGAACATTCCGGAAACATGGGTCGTACGAACGACGGCACCGCTGTAGGTACTCACCATCGCATTCTGCAATCCGCATGCACCGGCCGCCGTGTACATGCCATAAGTACTTTGATGCTCCAACAGCGGCACAGATGCAACCAATAAAATCGAGACCAGAAACAATGCAACTCCATACCGACGGCCCAGCTGCAAGGTACTATCTTGAATAATAAAACCACTCAGCGCGCAGCCCGCAAGAAATGACCCGATCAAAGCCGCAAAATGCAAAGTCGAACCGAGATTTAACGCAGCCACCGCTTCGGCCAGCATCGAAGTATTTCCTGTCAGGTGCGTAATTGCCTGATGCTGAAAACCCATCAATCCAACAACATTCACGATGCCCGCAATGAAAGCCAGCGCCCATGCACCTGTCCATATCCATCTGGGCAGCTTTGTGATCATGGGTTCAAGTTCGCGATATCACAATGTACAGGTGGCCAGATCTAGCACTTCAATATTTCTTTCAGCAAATCAGGCAATGAAGCCGTCGCGACATTCACATTCGCGAGCACTTCTTCCAGCGTAATTTCCGAGCCATCGCCGCAACCGGCTGCCCAGTTCGCGATGATTGCCAGACAGGCGTAATCGATACCGAGTTCGCGAGCGAGCCCAGCTTCTGGCATGCCAGTCATCCCGACAAGATCGCAACCATCGCGGCGCATGCGTGCAATTTCGGCACGGGTTTCCAGCCGCGGCCCCTGAGTGGCGCCGTAACAACCGAAATCGACAATCGGCATCGCGATTTTTTCGGCGGCACGCAAAATTTCGGTGCGCAATTTCGCGCAATACGGTTCGGTGAAATCGACGTGCAGCACTTCGGTACCCGGCTCTTCCGACAAAGTATGCAAACGGCCATAGGTGTAATCGATGATTTGATCCGGCACCGCAACGACACGCGGACCGAAAGCATCGGTGATGCCGCCTACCGCATTGACCGCCAATATTTTGCTGATACCCAAGTCTTTCAGGCAACGCAGATTGGCGCGGTAATTGACCTTGTGCGGAGGCACCGAATGGCCTTCGCCATGACGTGCCATGAATGCGATTTTCTTCCCGGCCAGATAGCCGATGCGCACCGGCGCCGATGGTTTTCCGTAAACGGTATCGCATTCACGGGTTTCTACATTTTCCAGCGCAGCAATCTGATACAACCCGGTACCGCCGATAATGGCGAATTCTATATCCGACACGTTAACTTCCCAAGGCATACAGGCCGGGCAAATTGCGGCCTTGTTCGTGGTAATCCATACCGAACCCGTAGACATAGCGATCCGGCACTTCGACGCCGACGTATTCGGCATCGATATCTTCGACGCGACGGTCATGCACTTTCACTGCAAGCACGGCAATACGCACTTCGATCGCACCCTGGTCTTCGCACCATTGCTTGACGGCTTTCAGCGTATGACCTTCGTCGAGAATATCGTCGGCAATCAATACGTAACGACCTTCCAGTGGCGTCGCGGGACGATGCAACCACGCCAGGCCGGAGCCACTCATTGCACCGCGATAGCGTGTGGCGTGCAGGTAATCGAACTCGACATCGAAATCGAGTTCGAGTGAAAGCAAAGAGGCAAAAATCATGCCGCCGTGCATAACCGATAAAAAAACCGGACGATCACGATCTTCGTAATCATGGTTGATCAGAACTGCCATTTCCTTGATCGCATCTTGCAGCGTTTCGCGATCAAACAATTCGTCGGACGATTCCAAGGCTGTTGCCAAGTCGGGGATAGTCATCTCAGCTCACCGCATAGTCAGGGCCAGACAGGCTGGCGCGTGCATCATGGTAGCGCGATTGCGACTGCAAGCGTGCCAATGTTTGTTCATCGCGGCCCATCATGGGCTGCAAGATTGAAATATCGGGCCTGGCACGATGCTCGCAGGCTTTCAGGCTGTCTGCCACCAACGACGGTGCGCAAACCAGCACCACATCGCAACCGGCATCCAGGTGCGCATCGATTCTACTACCGACACCACCAACGCCGGTCGCGGCTGCCATACCAATATCGTCGGAAAAAATAATGCCCTTGAAACCCATTTCTTCGCGCAGGATTTCATTCAACCAACGCGGCGAATAACCGGCGGGTTCCGGCGCGATCTGCGGATAAGTGACATGCGCCATCATCACCGCTTCCGCGCCAGCCTTGATGCCGGCTTCGAACGGCAATAAATCTTCCGCACGCAATACTTCAAGCGGGCGATCATCCACCGCCGCATCGAAATGGGTATCTTCCAACACCGATCCATGGCCAGGGAAGTGCTTGATCGTGGCGGCCATGCCGGCTTCATGCATTCCTTGAATATAGGTTTGGGTGAATGCGGCAACGACCGAGGGCGATTCGTGAAATGCACGATCGCCGATGGCACGATTACCGCGCCCCAAATCCACGACCGGTGCAAAACTCAAATCCAGGCCTAACGCACGAATTTCACTCGCCATCAACCAGGCATGTTCTTTCGCCAAAGTCAGGGCGGCTTGCGAATCTTGCGCGTAATGCTGCCCAAAACGCACCAGCGGCGGCAAACGGAAAAACCCTTCGCGGAAGCGTTGCACAGGACCACCTTCCTGATCGACGCAAAGCAATTGCGGCTGGGC
>UEXZ01000028.1_pt1 | contig 9169 bp, 8 predicted proteins | sample 4301071 | NCBI WGS metagenome assembly UEXZ01 (sample SAMEA4773183, study PRJEB27434) | metagenome | biome: 2259; feature: agricultural soil; material: soil | place: USA | collected 2014-09 | depth 0.25 m
CTTCAAGCCAGTATTGCCCTGTACCGCGTCTGTGGTGAAGATGAAATCGTACCCGCCGATAGTCGCGGTGGTCGCGCCAGTTTTGCCAATGCTGGCCGTACAAGTCGAGTCGGCATCGAAATGGGTTTGTCAGGTAAGTTCGGCGGCTCGTGGTCATATGCATTGGCTGCAAACTGGATACGTGCACGTTTTGACGAAGACTTCAGTTATCGGGTCTTCATCGACGGCAGCAATGTTACGAGAATTGTAGAGGCCGGAAATCGTGTTCCGGGCATACCGCGCGCCGATGCTTTTGCCGAACTGATGTGGCGCTCATCAGATGATACGTTCGGTACTGCTATTGAAGCCCGAGTCAGCGACAGCATTGCAACAGATGATCGGAATACCGATTTCGCAAATGGAAATGCACGGTTCGCATTACGGATGGATTGGCATCCAGCCAAGGCACACGAATGGTATGGATTTCTCCGCGTGGATAACTTATTCGATCGCCAATATGTCGGCTCGGTGATCGTCAACGAAGGAAACAGTCGTTATTTCGAACCAGGTGCAGGTCGTGGATTCACGATTGGAGTAGGCTGGAACGCAAAGCCCTGATTAGCGGGTATGACTTGATTTAAGGGCTTTTGGGGGTATTGGCATAATATTACTACTTCGCATAATGTATATTATGTAAATTATATGAGTCGCGACTTAAGTCGCTTTCTGCCTGTCACGCAAAAAAGTGATTTCATCTCGATACCCAAACATTCGAATTGCCGTCACGGCTTGTTCGGTACTATCAAATTTAATGACTTGACCTTGGTCATCTCTCAAGAAATTGTAAGGTGTGAGTTGGTTTGGCAAGTCGCAAACCAGGTGGGCGCTAACGATGACCTGGGAGTCTTCAAACAAGTTCACCAACACTTTCACCAAGTCTTTGCCTTTGGCCAGTTCTTTGAATTCTGTGGTGTCCATGGTGGATCCGATCTTATGATGACCTAGGTATCTTGATCAGTGCACTTGCGCACATATTGGCTTAGTCCTATGTAATCAATCATCCAGGAATCATGAAGACAAGGCCGCGCCCGCACACGGAAACCTGATAGCGACCTTGGTTCCATTACCGGGCGAGCTCGTCACTTCGATCTGACCTTTCAGAGCCTGTGTCACCAGGTTGAAGACGATATGCATGCCGAGACCGGTGCCACCGCGCCCGCGTCGTGTGGTGAAAAACGGGTCGAAAATCTGCGAGCGAACGTCTTCGGACATGCCACAGCCGTTGTCGGAATAAACCAGCGATACGGAATCGTTCTTTACGGATACATCGATCCCGATTTTCCCGCCTTCGTTATCTTCGAAGCCATGCACCAGTGAATTCATGACCAGATTGATCAGAATCTGATAAATGGCGGCAGGGTAAGTATCCAGTTCGATATCGTCCGGGCACTGTACTGTAACGGTGTGGTGCTTTGGCTTGATTTTCGGTTGCAGGGATAAAAGTACTTCATCGATGTATTCGTGTAACTTAAATCGCCGTCTTTGCTCACTGGATTGATCGACGGCTACTTGCTTGAAACTCCTGACCAATTCGTCCGCTCGCTTTAAATTGCGGAGGATCATGGCTGCACTTTCATCCGCCATGGGCTCAAAGCTTGCAAGGTGAGCCGCCGTCAATTTTTCCGTCTGGCGCAGTTTCACGATGTGTTTTATCTGATCCTGCAAGTGCGATGCGGCCGTAATCGCAACACCGATCGGTGTGTTGATTTCATGTGCCACGCCGGCTACCAGGGCACCCAGCGAGGCGAGTTTTTCCTTGCGTACGAGCTCATCCTGCGCAAGATGCAAATGCTCGAGTGTATGTTGAAGTTCGAAATTCTTGTCCAGCATTGCGGCGTTACTCACGGCAAGATCGGTATGCGCATCACGCAATGAATCGTCTGATTGTTTCCGCGCCAAAGCCACTGCGATATGCTCGGCAACGAAGGTCAGTAGAACGAGGTCTTCATCGTCGTAACTGATTGCCGGATCGTAACTTTGCAATATGATTACACCGAGCAAGCGTTCCTGGTAGATCATCGGCGCACCAATCAGCGAATTGAAATCCATGCTTCCCAATGCGCTGTGCACTGCGCCCTGCTCCACCAATTCACGGTAGCGCGTTTGATCGATACGTTGCGCTTGCTTCGTTGTAAGTACGAATCCGGTGATTCCGTGGCCAGGAGGTCGTCTGAAATCACGGGGCGGTGCGGCGTCTTTTTCGTCGGAGAGATAAGGGAAACTGATTTCGTCTTCGGCTTCGTGATAAAGCGTCACGATCAGGTTCTTTGCGTAGAGCAGGCCGCCCATGATTCGGTGCAATTCGACGTAAAACTCGTCGAGGTCTATGCTGCGAACCGACAGTGCGGATATTTCGAATAACGCACGCTGCAACCTTTCGCCGCGCCGTCGTTCGCTCACTTCCTGTTCAAGACTGCTGGTGCGTTCCGCAATGGCACGCTCCAGCCTGCTGGTGAATTGCACCTGTTCGATCGCATGGGCAATATGATTGGAAGTCAGTTCGAACAAGGCTATGTCTTCTTCCGAGTAGCGAATTCCGGCGGTATAGCTTTGAATTACCACGGCGCCGTAGGTGAAACCATCGCCGTCGATCAAGGGCATGCCCAACCAATGTTCGGCATCTGTGCCCACCCCCCAAACATGTCCTTCTGCTTCCCGTCTGGCAAAACCTTCCGCCGTCACGCTGAGCGGCTTCCCGTTGCGGATAACCCAGGCAGTGGGTGATTCGTTGCCTTGCAATAATGGGTATTGCCTGTCTTGCTCGAACGAATCATCTTTCTCGTCCGCATCATAGGCATAACGAATGGACTCGTTCCGGCCATCGCGCAGGGCAATATAGAAATTTTTGGCGTACATGATGCGCCCTACTTCGCCATGTACTGCCTTGAAAAATTCGCGCAAATCACGGCAGCCGGCCGAACGGCGGCTAATGTCGAGTACGACACTAAGGACTGTCTCCAGCCGGGCCAATCTCTCTGCCGACGCTACGGTGTTCATGGAACTCCTATTCGCCTTGCATTTACATTGTGATTAATTAAACAGAAAGGGTCAATTTATCGTCAGATATCGGTAAAAAGCTGCCAGTTGCACTTAGTCGAAAGTGGCGACATGACTTATAATTGACGTCACAAAAACAACACGATTTCTGCATGGACGCCCCATTCGAGCTGCTTCTCCGCCTAGACACACCTTTACACAAATTCCTGTTGCAGGTGCTGGTAGTCCTGACAGTTGCGAAAATTGCCGGCCGCTTGATGCGCCTGGTGCATCAACCAGCGGTTATCGGCGAAATGATCGCCGGTATTTTACTGGGCCCATCCCTGTTTGGATGGGCACTTCCTGATATACACGGCTGGTTGTTCCCGAAAGGCGGCATGACCAGCATGGGGCATGTCAGTCAACTGGGCGTTCTGATTTTCATGTTTACCGCTGGCGCCGAATGGGACATGTCGAGGCTCCGGGAAAAATTCAAATCCACGTTGTTGATTAGCCAATCGGGCATGGTGCTGCCTTTTCTTCTCGGCCTTGGGTTGGCAGGCTTCCTGTACGAAAATTACGCACCTGCCGGCGTAAGCCATTTCGATTTCAGCCTGTTTATCGGCATCTCGTTATGCGTAACTGCTTTTCCGGTCTTGCTGAGGATTATCGATGACCGCGGCTATAAAGGAAGCCAGATCGCCACCGTCGCAATTGCTTGTGCTGCAATCGCCGATGCGAGCGCCTGGGCACTATTGGGAATCATCATCGCGACGGTACAAGCGCAAAGCATTACCAGTGCAGTCGTTTGCGCCTTGACTGCCCTCGCCTACGCCTGGCTATTGATCGTTCCAGGACGACGTTTTATCGCGAAACAAGCCATGAACGAGCAGAATTACTCGCGTTGGCTGGTAGTTCTGGTCGTCGCGGTATTGGCCAGTGCCATGTTTACCGAAGTCATCGGGCTACATTTGTTGTTTGGTGCTTTCCTGGCCGGTATTGCGGTTTCTTCCAATCAGGTGCTGCGCACCATTATCGAAGAAAAAATCGAACCCTTCGCAGCCGCATTACTATTGCCCTTGTTCTTTGCACAGACCGGCCTGAACACGCGGATCGACATGCTCAGCGGAAAGGAATGGCTGTTATGCTTGCTTATTACGGGTTTGGCGACGATCGGAAAACTCGGCGGCACGACGATCGCTGCTCGTTTGGGTGGCTTATCGAAACCCGATGCATGGAGGCTGGGTGTATTAATGAATACGCGCGGACTGATGGAATTGATCGTGCTGGCTATCGGCCTGCAGCTGGGTCTGATTAGTCAAAGCCTGTACGCGATCCTGGTCATCGTGGCGATCGTAACAACAATGATGACCGGACCTTTGCTGGGCTTGATAGATCGTTTTTGCAAGCCGATACCGCAACCTGTTAATTAAGCGCGAGTATTACGCCAACATTGATGGATTGAGTTTTCGCTCACGCCATTGGTTTCAACACGATCTGGCGAGTTGCATGCCAAGGCCAGGACATAATCGGTCGATAGCCAACTTTGAATATCGGGGACTAACGATCCGGTGACGGGAATTGCCGAGTATTGCCGGGAAACCTCGAACTTCAAGCCAGCGGCAAATTGCTTGGCGATGCTTTCCTTTAACGTCCAGTAAAGATAAAAAGTCCGTTTCAATTGCGCTGGATCGCATGCCTTCAGGATTTCGATTTCCGGTCCGGAAAACACATGACTGGCGATCGCGAGAAAGTCGCGTTCCTTTTGAAAAGTTTCTACGTCGATGCCCACCGGCGTGGATGAAATCGCGGCAGCAATCCAATCGCCAGCATGACTGATGGAAACATGCAGAACAGGGGAATCTTCATCCACGCATTTCAGACGCCGCAGCTCGTTGGCGTCCTGAAAATAAGTCCAATATCCGGGATGGTTTTTGAAAATACGTCCAGCCAATTTCCTGACCAGATAATGCCCGGCAAGAAATTGTTGTTTTCGGTTTGAAGCTGAAATCAAACGATAGCGGGCAATCTCGCTATCGTTTAACCACCGCGGTAAATCACCCTGGTCAAGCTCCAGGACAAGGTCGTTCTTGCGTGCGACTTCAATCGCAATCAATGGATTCACCGACTGATCATTTACCGGCCAATTTGGCATAGCTGCCTTTCAGAGCAACGCCCGCCATGATGTTGCCAACGTGGCATTCAAACTGCGTGGCGCTCTTGTATTCCACTTTCTTGTAATAGCTGGTGATTCCGACCACGGCATTGGCGCCACGCTCTTTAGCGCTATCCTGCAAGGTCATCAAGGCCGACAACATGGCCCACTTGCAAGCTTCGGTGCTGCCCTTCAGTGAATTGGTTTTTTTGTTGGTGACGCCTTCTTCCATCTTGTTGAGGATAGCGGGAGTATTCTGTCCGGCAAAATAGAATTTCACCGAGCCATCAAGCTTGCCGGCGGAATAACTCGGATCCAATACATCTTTGACGTCCAGATGAAGGACCTTGTCGCCGGCGAGAGCCGGGAAACTTGCAGTAGCCACTGCCACGAATGCCAGGATCGCAATATTGAGTTTCATTAGTTTCATTTCCTTGTTAGTTCCAGCGTTTAAAGATTAACGAAGTATTGATGCCACCGAAGGCGAAATTATTACTCATCACGTACTCGGCTTCCAGATTTCTTCCATCTCCTGTGATGTAATCCAGAGCGCCACAACGCGGGTCGACGTCTTCGAGATTGACCGTTGGGTGAAACCAGTTTGCACGCATCATTTCGATACTGACCCAAGCTTCGAGCGCGCCACAGGCGCCCAGTGTATGGCCGGTATAGCTTTTCAGCGAACTGATCGGCATGCGTTCGCCGAATACGGAATGGGTTGCCGTGGTCTCGGCAATATCGCCGTGGTCGGTCGCGGTGCCATGGGCATTCACGTAGGCGATTGCGTCCGGTGACAATTTGGCATCCTGCAATGAAAGTTTCATCGCGATAGCCATCGTTTCGGCATTCGGCTGCGTGACATGCTTGCCATCGCTATTGGTACCGAAGCCGACAATCTCGGCGTAAATTTTTGCGCCACGTGCCAGGGCATGCTCGAGTTCTTCAAGCACCAGGGTGCTTGCGCCTTCACCGATCACCAGGCCATCGCGATTTTTGTCAAATGGTCGCGGTGTCAAATTCGGATTGTCATTATTGGTACTGGTAGCGAACAAGGTATCGAATACCGTCGCACCGGTAACATCGAGCTCTTCCGAGCCACCTGCCAACATAACGTCCTGGTGCCCGGCCTTGATGGCTTCATATGCATAGCCAACGCCCTGGCTACCCGATGTGCAAGCACTCGATGTAGTAATGATGCGACCGGTGACACCGAAGAACACGCCAACATTGACTGGCGCGGTATGGCTCATCATTTTGATGTAGGTCGTTGCATTGATGTACTGGGTGTTTTTTTCCGACAAGGTGCGTCCGAAATCGCTCATTGATTCCGGAGTACCGGCCGATGACCCGTACGAAATGCCCACACGTCCGCTTTTCAGAATCGGATCGTTCAACAGTCCGGCATCTTCAAGCGCCAACTCGGTGGCTCGAGTCGCCATCAAGGCCACGCGACCCATGCTGCGGGTGGTTTTACGATTGTAGTGCTCGGGTAATTCATACGGTGCGACCGGTACACCCAGACGTGTATTCAAACCTTTGTATTCTGACCACTCGGGGAATTGGCGAACGGCATTGCGCTTTTCACGCAAGCGGGCTTGGACGGTTTCCCAATCATGCCCAAGTGGACTCAAATTTCCGGCTCCGGTAATGACGACACGACGCATTAGATTAATCCTCCGTTGACGGAAATCACTTGTCGCGTGATATAAGCCGCTTGATCTGAAATAAGGAATGACACCAGTGAGGCGACTTCATCGGCCTGCCCCATGCGTCTCAATGGAATCATCTTGATGGCTTCGTCGGCCATTTCCTGGCTGACCATGTCGGTTTCAATCAAACCGGGAGCGACGCAGTTGACCGTGATATCACGTTTGGCCAATTCCAGCGCCAGTGATTTGGATGCCGCCATGATGCCGGCCTTCGCGGCACTGTAATTGGTCTGTCCGCGATTTCCGGCAATGCCCGATACCGATGCGAGAGTCACGATACGACCGGGCTTGCGGCGACGAATCATCGGCATCACCAATGGCTGCAGGACATTGTAGAAACCATCAAGATTGGTATGGATGACGCTATCCCATTCATCACCGGTCATCGCCGGAAACGCATTGTCTTTCGCGATGCCGGCATTGCAGACCACACCATAGTAAGCGCAATGCGTTTCGACATCCTTCAGCAATAATTCCGCGCATTTCGCGCGATCTGCAATATCAAAACTCAAGCTGCGCGCTTCGACACCGAGGCTACGGATTTCCGTACAGAGCTGTTCCGCTTCATCGATGCGGCTACGGCAATGGACGACGACGTTGAAACCGTCTTTCGCCAATCGCAGTGCAATGGCGCGACCGATACCGCGACTGGCGCCGGTCACCAATACTGTGTGATCTTTCATGTGGGATTACTCGTCAAAAAATCGGAACCATTGGGTGGTTCGTAAACCGATAAGCTGGCTGTGGCGATTTCCTTGTCACCATCCAGGATTTTGCAGCTGAACATGCCGAGGCCGTTGTCACCGAACAATTCGCAATATGCGTGAATTACCAAACGTTGCCCGATATAGAAATGTTCTTGTGCGCATTGGTATTTTCGGGTGCCCAGCAAAAAACCGATTTTAATGGGCTCGTTCTTTGCCATCGCCTTGCAACCCGCCCAGGTCGCAATCGCCTGCGCCATGTATTCAATACCGGCCCAGGCAGGCACACCTTCATCAACGGCGAGCACGTGACTTTCACGGACGAAAGCCTCGACCACCACCAGATGCTCGTCATGACTCAGCAAACGATCCAGCCAACGCATGGTGTCGCGATGCGGCAACACCTGATCGAGTGTGATGATCTCTTTTGGCATCACTTTATTCTGCATCAGGCACGCCCCAGGCAAATGGCCGCGTTGCTGCCGCCGAACGCAAAACTTTGGCTGACGATGTATTGCAGCGGCCTCGAGTTTTTCTGGCCGGGCCGGACTAATTGGATATTCGGTATTCCTGCATCAAGTTCGCCATCGAACCAATGCACCGGAAATGCATGTTCCGGATTTTGCACCAAGCTTAACCAGCATAAGGCCGCTTCAACGGCTCCCGCTGCACCGAGGGTATGCCCGGTCATCGCCTTGGTCGAACTGGCCGGTACTGCATCGCCAAAAATTTCATGCACGATGCGTGCTTCCATCGCGTCATTCTGAGGTGTCGCAGTGCCATGCAAATTGATGTAATCAATTTGGTGCGGCTGCAGATTTGCACGCTGCAAGGTTTGCAACAACGCATTGCCCGCCCCTGCCCCGCTTGGTTCCGGCGCCGACATGTGGTGGGCGTCCGAACTCTCGCCCCAGCCCAACAATTGTACGGGTCCGGGTTCACGACTCATCACGAATAATGCCGCGCCTTCGCCGATATTGATACCTTTTCGATTTGCCGAAAATGGATTGCAACGATCAACGGACAGCGATTCAAGCGAGCCAAAACCCGCCAATGTGAAAGCGCATAATGAATCGGAACCGCCAACGATCACCGCATCTGCCAAACCGGCATCCAACAACCGAGCGCCGGATGCCAACGCTTTGGCACTGGACGAACATGCAGTCGAAATAACATGGCTCGGACCTTTGACTCCAAGTATATGACTGAGAAATAAAGCCGGCGCGCCGGGTTCCTGCTGCATGTAATGGAAGTTGTCAGGCCACTCCGAATTCGCAAGCCTGTGCAGGTGCGCTTGCTCGCTTTCACCAACACCGGACGTGCTGGTACCAAGCACAACGGCAATTCTGTGCGCGCCATGTTGGGCGATCAATGCATCCACCGCTGGTTTGATTTGTGCTGCTGCGGCGGCAATCAACTGGTTGTTGCGGCTATGCCATTGTTTTTCCAAATGGGAAAGATCGGGCAGTTCTGCATTCACGCTACCGATGAAACAAGGGCGACCAGCGGAATACAGTTCGCTGACCGATAAAGTCTCAGGCAAGGTTTCGCTGAACAGGTTACCGACAACCTGGTCTTTGTTGGCA
>UEXZ01000361.1_pt1 | contig 8850 bp, 5 predicted proteins | sample 4301071 | NCBI WGS metagenome assembly UEXZ01 (sample SAMEA4773183, study PRJEB27434) | metagenome | biome: 2259; feature: agricultural soil; material: soil | place: USA | collected 2014-09 | depth 0.25 m
ATGAACCTTGCACCCTGCCCCAGGCTACTTTTTACTTCGATATTGCCGTGCATGGCAGCAGCCAGCTCCTGGCAAATCGCAAGCCCCAGGCCACTACCGCCATAACGCTGACTGGTACGATTACCCTCGGCCTGTTCAAAGCGCTGGAACAAGCGTGTTTGTTGCTCCTGGTTCATGCCCGGCCCGGTGTCCGATACCTGCAATTGCAATCCATGCGGATGCAGACCCGCACAACGAATGACTACCTGGCCCTGTTCGGTAAATTTGATCGCGTTGCTACCAAGGTTCAACAAGATTTGCCGCACTCGCCCTGCATCGCCACGACAATAACCCGGCGTGCCGTCATCGACGATACAACTGAATAGCAAGCCTTTGCTTTCCGCCAGCGGCTTAAGAAATTCGGCGACTTCGCGGATGAGCGCCTTCACGTCAAATGCCGAATCGTGCAAACGCAATTTCCCGGCTTCGATCTGCGCCAGATCCAGCACGTCGTTTACAAGATCCAGCAAGTGCTGGCCGGCATTCTGGATGGCGCTGACACGATGACGTTGCTGCTGATTCAATTCGCTGGCCTGCAACAACTCTGCCATGCCGAGCACCCCGGTCATCGGCGTACGAATTTCGTGCCCGAGTGTCGCAAGAAAATGCGACTTGGCCGTTGAATTCTGCTGCGCAAGTTCGCGCTCCTGATCGCGCAACCGTTGCGCATGTATGCCTTGCAGGCGTCGTTGATAAAGCAATGCCATGCCCAGGAATATCATCGCTGCCAGCAATCCCCAGACGGTGAGCGCCCATTTGCTTTGCCACCAGGGCGACAGCACGACCAATTTCATTGTCAACGGTTCGGACCAGCGGCCTTCGGCATCGGCCGCTTTCACAAGTAATCGGTATTTCCCGGCTGGCAAACTCGAAAACACACGCTCGCCGGATGCTCCGACATCGACCCAATCGCTGTCGAAATTTTTCAGCAAAAAACGATAGCGATGTGCAGACGAATCGGCAAACGACAATAAACGCAGACTGATATTCAAATCGTGGTCCTGGGCTTCAAGTCGTATCACATCCGGACTTGCAGGGATGCTCATTTTGTCCTCGCCACGCCGCACCGTGAGACCATCGAGATTCAACGGAGACAGAGCAGTCCGATTACGAACGCGAGCCGCATCGAACACCACCAGACCCTTGCTCGTACTAACCAGCGCTATTCCATTTTCGGTAAGCAATGCCGGTTGCATATCAAACTCCTGACTCGGCAAGCCATCGCGTTCGCCAAATACGCGCAATTGATTCGTCAACACGGTGTAGCGCAACAAGCCGCGCGTCGTGGTCAACCACAAGTTGCCGCTGCGATCGGGCAATAGCGATCCTGCTTCTACCGGCGGCAAGCCATCGTCGCCGGTCACTTTTCGTATGCTTTTTAGCGCCCTGCCATTCCATTGAAACGCTTCCAGCACTCCCATCCGATGCACCCAAACGGTATCGGCCGAAAGAAAACAAAAGGCATCGATTCGCTCGTGCGGGCTGCCGTCGATCACGACGAACTTTTCAGTATCGTCATTCCATCGCAACAAACCTTTGGAAGTGGCAATCCATAACTGTCCGTCGGGACTCAGGGCAAATTGATCCGGATCGGCAAAGGATAAATCCTCGCTGATTCGATGTACGACGCTGCCGCTTTCATCGCGTGCCTGAATACCTCCGCCATACGAAGCCGACCACAACAGGCCATCATTCGTTTGGATCAACAGGCGGACAGCACCCGGCAAGGTATCTTGCAATCCATTGCCTGCCGGGAAATGCTTCATCGCGCCGGTCTTCGGATCGAAGCGGATCATTCCGTTTCTATGTCCCATCCAGACGCCGCCGTCACGCGTTTGCAGTACCGACCACAGCATCGGCACCGTAGTTTTAGCGGCATCGAGAACGCGATCGATGCGTCCGGTTGCCAGATTGATTTTATCGAGACCGCCAGCGTCGTTGGCCAACCATGCCTGATCGGCATCTGCCTGTGCGGCCGCATGCACGACAACGCCGGACAATGATTTTTTGTCATGCGGCTGATGTCGAAAAACCGAAAAATTTCGCCAGCCCGCCGGCAGGCGCAACAAACCGCGATCTTCGGTCGGAAACCAGAAGCCGCCTTCGTGATCTTCGTATACGCCGTATATTTTCGCCGGCGTCTGCGAGTCTGGCGTATAGACAAGTAATTGGCGATTACGCCATTGGTAAACGTTCGGTCCATCGCTAAACCAGATTACCCGTTGCCTGTCCTGCCACAGTCCGGTGATCGGCTTGCCCGACAACAATACCGGTTCGAGTCGGGTCCCCGTCGACGATATATGCAACAAACCCTTTTGCGTGCCGACCCAGATACTGCCATCGGCGTCGCTGGTCAATTGCATGATGTAGGTATCGAGCATTCCGCCAGCACTAACCCGGGTAAATTTTTTCCCGTCCCAGTAGCACAAGCCTTTTGTGGTACCGACCCATATCCGGTTTTTTATATCGACGCTCAAGGAGAGAACCGTATCGCTCGGCAATGACGCGGCGTCGCCTTCAATCGGCATGAAACGCGTGATGCGACCGCCTTTATCCATGCGATGCAGACCGCCGCGATAACTTCCGAACCACAAGTTGCCTTCCCGGCTCGACGTCATTGCCCAGATATCGTCGCTCCCCATTTCGGGATGGGTACTTTTTCGATAATGGGTAAAATCGCTGCGCCCGGCATCCAGTCGACTTATGCCCTGACCTTCCATCGCGATCCACAATTGGTCGCGGTCATCGATGTGCAATGCCTGCACGACATTGCCCGGCAATGCGTTATCGTCACCCGGCGCATAGCGAAACATTTTGTAGCCAACGCCATCGTAACGAGCAAGGCCGTCTTTGCTTGCTATCCAAAGATAGCCTTTCTTGTCCTGGGTGATTGCGTAAAGCGTGCTGGAAGGCAGGCCATCCGCGACTGTCAGCTGACGGAACTGCGGCGTTTCCGGCAAGCTGGCGGAAGCCGCCGAGCAAAAGCACAGCAGCCCAAACAATAAACCTAAACGCATTTTATTCCCCGAAGTCCCGCCGTCATATTTTCAAACATTGCCAAAATGAGCAATAGCTTCAGCCGGCAGACACCAACGGGTTCCTAGACTGCAACGATACGTTTCAGCAAGCCGACTTATTTCCTTGCAAGATGGCGCTAGAATGCCGGCAGGAGAACCCCATGACATTGAAGCCGAAATTGAAGTTGTTTTCGATCCTACTGTTGCTGCTTTCGGGCAATGCCTATGCAAAGGTCGAATCCTTCGATGTCGATCCTGTACACACGCGCGTTGCATTCCAGGTCTCGCATGCCGGCTTCTCGAATGCGCTCGGCACTTTTTCCGGCAGTACCGGCAAACTGCAATTCGACGAGCGGGACTGGGGCAAATCGTCGATCACGGTCAAGATCCCGATCGGCAGCCTGGATCTGGGCGATGACAATTGGCAGAAAAAAATTCTCGACGGCACCTTTTTCGACGCCGGCAAATACCCGAGCGCCACCTTTGTTTCGCAACGTATCGAAAAGCTGTCCGATAACACCGGCATCGCGCATGGCGTTCTCACCATTCGCGGCATCGGCCAGGCAGCCACCCTGAATTTCAGTTTGAATGCGCTGAAACGGCATCCGCTCAGCCTCAAGAAAACAATCGGTTTTTCGGCCACCGCCACCCTGAGTCGAAAAGCATTCGGCATGAACGCCTGGAACCAAGTGATCGGCGATGAAGTTAAAGTCATCATCGAACTGGAAGCAACCGCAACAAGATCAGACAAGACACGGGAGCCGCAAGATGTCGATTCGAAATAGTTCGCAGACCTGGGGAAGCTTGAGTATCGGCCTGCACTGGTTGACCCTGATCCTCATTCTAGGCCTGGCACTCGTCGGCTTGAATATGGACGACTTGCCGAACGGCCCGCAAAAAATCCAGGTTTATGCGCTACATAAAAGTTTCGGCTTGACCGTTTTGGCGCTAACCGTGATCAGGCTGTCGTGGCGCCTTTTCTCGGTGACTCCGGATACCGTTCCCAATACTCCGGTATGGCAGGAATGGATCGCAAAACTTGTGCATGCCGCGCTTTATGTGCTGCTGTTCGCGATGCCGATCAGTGGCTGGCTCTACAATTCGGCTGCCGGTTTTCCGTTGAAATATTTCGGCCTGTTTTCACTGCCGAAACTGAGCGGATACGATCCGCAGCTGAAAGAATTGGCGCGCGAATCCCATGAAACGATTTTTTACATCATGGCAGTCTTGCTGCTGATGCATGCAGGCGCCGCGCTCAAGCACCATTATCTCGACAAAGACAATACATTAACCCGCATGCTGCCCTGGCTTGCGAAAAAATCCTGAGGTTTACCATGCGAGCATTATTGATATTGATTGCCTTATTCAGCGGTAGCGCTTTCGCGGCCGATTACATCCAGCAAGCCGGATCGAGTCTGGGCTTTACCGGTAGCTATCAGGGCGAGCCTTTCACCGGCAGCTTCACGAAATTCACCTCGAACATTCGCTTTGATCCGGCAAAGCTTGCACAGAGTCGTTTCGATGTTCGCATTACGCTGGCCAGCGCCAATACAAAAAATGCCGAACGCGACGAAATGCTGGTGAGTTCGGAATTTTTCAACACGAAAGCCCAACCCGAAGCACGCTATGTCGCGACCAAATTCCGCGCACTCGGCAATAACCGCTTTGTTGCCGACGGAGTGCTGACTCTGCGCGGCGTTTCCAAGGCCGTGCCTTTGACCTTCGCATGGACTCCGGGGGCGAAACCGCAACTGGTCGGGTCCGCGAAAGTTCAGCGTCTCGATTTCAAAGTGGGAATCGGCGACTGGGACGACGTCGAATTAATTCCCAATACCGTGACGGTAAATACAAAGTTGATTCTGTCGCCGATTGCGGCGCCGAGCAGCGCGGCGAAAACAGCAGCTAAGAAGCCATAAGCAAAGCGACTTGTTCGGCGGTAAATGGCCAATCCAACTCCATACTGCTGCGTGTGTGCTTGAGTACCGGCACACGCAGGCCATACCGGTTTTCCAGCTGCTGATCGCCTTCTATCCAGACTGATTCAAAGTCGGCAACACGCGCCTGCGCGAGCACTTCCCAGGCCAATTCACACAGATGGCAATGGTCACGCTGAAACAAAATTAAATCTGACATGGCTTTACGTGTCGTGCATTGGTCGAAGAGCATACAATACGCCATCGCAAACGGAAGCTCATCATGGCGGTTAGTACCTTCGATTTATTCAAGATCGGCATCGGCCCGTCTTCATCGCATACGGTCGGACCTATGCGTGCAGCGGTCCGCTTTGCGCAACGCTGGTTGCGCGATGGCAATTTGATGTCGCGAACCACCCGCATCCGCGTAGAACTTTTTGGTTCGCTCGCGTTGACCGGTCGTGGCCACGGCACCGACAAAGCGGTATTGATGGGGCTTGAAGGTCATTGGCCGAATCTGATCAATCCCGACACGATTCCGGAAACGCTCGAACGCATTCGCAAGGATAAAAAACTGCGTGTACTGGGCGAGCATGAAATCGTGTTCGATGAAAAAACCGATCTTGTTTTCAACAAGCGGCAAAAACTGCCCTTCCATTCCAATGGTATGCGCTTCGCCGCATTCGACGCCGACGGCAACGAACTGGCGACCCGCGATTATTACTCGGTAGGCGGCGGTTTCGTGGTTAACCAGGATGAAGCGGCCGAAAACCGTATCGTGGCCGATACCACCGAATTGAAATATCCCTTCCACAGCGGCGACGAGTTATTGGCGCAATGTGAAAAAAACAATCTGACCATCGCGCAATTGATGTTCGAAAACGAAAAAGCCTGGCGCAGCGAAGAAGAAATCGTTGCCGGACTTCGTGAAATCTGGACGGCGATGCAGGATTGCGTACTGCGCGGCATGCGTGAAGAAGGCATTCTGCCTGGCGGCCTGAAAGTGGTCCGGCGCGCGCCTGCGATGCATAACGATCTACTGATGCGGCCGGAAGCGGCGATGAAAGATCCGCTGACCGTACTCGACTGGGTAAATTTGTATGCGCTGGCAGTGAACGAAGAAAACGCAGCTGGCGGCCGCGTCGTCACGGCACCTACCAATGGTGCCGCTGGCATCATTCCATCGGTATTGCATTACTTCGACCGCTTTTGTGCCAACGCCAGCGAACAAGGTGTGTTTGATTTTCTGCTGACGGCTTCTGCGATCGGCATCTTGTACAAGGAAAACGCCTCCATCTCGGGCGCCGAAGTCGGCTGCCAGGGCGAAGTCGGCGTGGCCTGTTCGATGGCAGCAGGCGGCTTGACCGCAGCTTTGGGTGGCAGCCTGGGGCAAGTCGAGAATGCCGCTGAAATCGGCATGGAACACAATCTTGGTCTGACCTGCGACCCGATTGGCGGCCTAGTGCAAATTCCCTGTATCGAACGCAATGCGATGGGAGCCGTGAAAGCGATCAATGCAAGCCGCATGGCACTGCGCGGTGATGGCAAGCATCGTGTCTCGCTGGACAAGGTCATCAAGACCATGCGTGACACAGGTCGTGACATGGCCGAGAAATATAAAGAGACTTCACGCGGCGGCCTGGCAGTAAACGTTATCGAATGCTGATATAAAGACTGCATGAATAGCTTGATTTCCTGCCGGTCGCGGCGCATAAAACCAAGTGCAACCATGGATCGATGACACATGGCGCGTGTAGTTCTTTTCATCGTTCTCTACCTACTCGGCGCCTATCTTGCCGATCAGTTTATTCATGCGCCCGGGCAAGTTGCCTTGTTCTGGCCTGCCTCGGGCCTGGCCCTTGGTTTTCTGGTTCGCTACGGTTTGCGCTGGGTTATTCCGTTGATCGTCGCCATTACGCTGATGCATCTTCTGATCAGTCCCGTTCCGTCCGCTTTTTTTGCCTTTTCAGTTTTGAGCAATGCCATTGGTGGCTGCCTCGGCGCCTATTACGTACGCCGTAAAAATCTTCACACCTTTATTTCCGTCAAAAGCGGATTTGTATTGTTGCGCGGCGGCATGATCATGGCCGGCATCAGCGCCATGATCGGCACGCTCGGTCTCTACACTGCCGGCATGATCGATTCGGCGACGATTGGTCCTGCTCTTTCGAAATGGGCGATGGGCGATTTGCTCGGCATCATCAGCGTCGCACCTACCGTGTTTTTGTTGACCGCTTCGCCATCAAACAACCCAGATCAGCCACTCGATAGCGATTACGCATCGGTGCGCGAAAAAATTGTCTGGGCAGTATTATTGTTCTCGACCTACGCGCTTGTTTTTCTTGGCGGCACCAGCGGCAGCAGTTACGCGCTTGGACTAACCGCCCTGCCCATTACCCTGATTATCTGGAGCGCGATCCGCTTTCAACCGGTATGGACCGCCGCGGGCATTACCGTCACGATTTTAATCCTGACCTCGATGACCGGTTTCGGCATGGCTGGTTTCAAACCACCGGATGAATTACTCGATGCCGCATTGCTGCTGAGTTTCTTGTGCCTGATTTCAATTATCCCGCTCGTGCTGGTGGCCGCCAATCACGAGAATCGAATCGCCACGCGAAAAATGATTCGCCGCGCCACCACCGACAGCGCCACCGGTTTGCCGAACCGTACCGCTTTCGAAGAAGCGACACGCGAAGCGTTGAATCGCAGCGGTCTGCCGCAGACATTGGCATATCTCGATCTGGATCATTTCACTCTGGTAAACGATACCGCGAGCCATGCAGCCGGCGATGAATTAATCCAGGGCATTTCATCTTTACTGGTCACCAAGTTGCATGCCGGCGACAGGTTGTTTCGAATAGGCGGCGACGAGTTTGCCTTGTTGCTGCTTTGCGAAGGCAAGGAAGCCGAATTGCGCTGCCAGCGTATCCTGCAATCGATCGAGGCGTTCCGTATCGGCTGGGCTTCCAACGTCATTTCGACTACCGCGAGTATCGGCATCGTGACTCTGCGTCCTGGCCAAAGCGAGTTCGCCGCCTTGCTCTCGCAGGCCGATGCCGCCTGCTTTACTGCAAAAGAACTAGGCGGCAACCGGGTTTTTATTTCCGACTTGAAAGCCGCCGAATCGCAGGATCGTACCGAAGCGATGCGATGGGCGGTACGCATTCGCGAAGCGCTAAACCAAAACCTGTTCGAAATAGATTGCCAAAGCATCACTTCACTGAAAAATCCCGGCGAAGGCGGGCGTTATTTCGAAGTGTTGGTTCGCATGCGTGATCCTCATACCGGACAGCGTCTGCTGCCCGGCTATTTCATACCGGCCGCCGAGCGTTTCCATCTCGGCACCCAGATCGACCGTCATGTCGTGGAGCTGGTACTTGGCTGGATGGAAAGAAATCCCGACGCAGCACAAGCCGTCAGCGGCTGCTCGATCAATCTGACCGCCGCGTCCATGGTGGATGAAAGTTTCTCGCAATTTTTGAAAACCCGCATTCTCACCTCGACCTTTTCGGCGCGGAAGATCATTTTCGAAATTACCGAAACCAGCGCCGTCCGCGATTTGTCGCGGGCACAAAGCCTGATCAACGACATGCGTGCGCTCGGTTGCCGTTTTGCACTTGACGATTTCGGAACCGGCTTCTGCTCGTTCAATTATTTGCGAAATCTCGATGTCGATTATTTCAAGATCGACGGCAGTTTCGTACGCGACCTGCAAAGCTCCGCCTTGTCGATGGCGGTAATCAAATCGATTACCGATATCGCCCAGGTATTGAACAAGAAAACCACCGCCGAGCATTGCGAAAGCCAGGCTCTGGCCGAAATTCTGCTAAAACTGAACGTAGATTATGTACAGGGATTTGGCATTCACAAACCGGAAC
>UEXZ01000380.1_pt1 | contig 8733 bp, 7 predicted proteins | sample 4301071 | NCBI WGS metagenome assembly UEXZ01 (sample SAMEA4773183, study PRJEB27434) | metagenome | biome: 2259; feature: agricultural soil; material: soil | place: USA | collected 2014-09 | depth 0.25 m
GTGGCTGGACGTGTGGGCAATGCGACAGTCGCATCGATAGATTGGGAAAGCTGATAAAAGAATGCGAAGACGAGAGTCAGTGATAGCTTCTGGTTCGTGCTTTGGCCCGACTATAAATCACTGCATACGATAAATGTTGGGCATTGATCAGCGCACCCAATCGCCTTGCTGCTCCCTCTATTCGGCATTATCCTGCTTCGATGGAGCACCCATGAAATTTCTTTTCTCACTCTTGGCCGGCAGCGTATTTGCCGTACTGACGGTATTGCTGGTCGGCATCTATTGGCTTTTCGGTTTACTGGCACGTATTGTCAGTGTCGTTTTGTTGCCATTGCGTCGACACTAATGAAGTCGCATTCAAGTCATCGCGAAAATTGTCGCGAATTGTATCCCGCGATATACGGAAATATTTACCAGCAATAGGATAAAAAGAAATCCGAGCGCCGCTGAATCAAATTGACCGGGAATTTTACGGCTTGTTTTCACCCCAGGGCCACCAGCCCTGGCCGGTCAGCGCATAACGATCTGCGGCGCGTTCCATGGGGTTTTTTACGCTGATGCCGCCGCATAGAAAATACACTGGAAGGAAGAACATTCCCAATACCATGTATTGATAGACATGGGCGCGTTCGTGATTGCCGATGCGGATGCAATCATTGCGATTGCCGTCGGCGCGGCATTGATAGGTCACTACGATGGCATCCATGTTTTTTGCGGTATTCAGAATCACGTTTCCAAACGTAATCGCCCCGCCCGGGCCAAATGGAAAACTGGAAAATACCAGCGCGTGATCCGAATATCGCACTCGCGAACCCAACGGCATTGTCAGAATGCCGCCTACCAGCCCGATAATGCTCATGGGCAAAGCCCAGACAATGCCAAGGCCAAATAAAATTGAACGGGCTATGACTTCAATTTTCATCTTTCAATGGTAGCAAGATTAATACGAACCAACAAAAAATGCGGACCGAAGTCCGCATTTTTATGGATCACTTGAACGTGTAAATCAGGCCTCGGCAACCTGGCCTTCACCTTCGGTGACGGCTTTCATCGACAAGCGGATACGGCCTTGTTTATCGACTTCAAGCACTTTCACTTTCACGATATCGCCTTCCTTGAGTTTGTCGGAAACTTTTTCGACGCGCTCATCGGAGATTTGCGATACGTGGACCAGACCGTCTTTACCAGGCAGGATCGTGACGAATGCACCGAAGTCCATGATCTTGGCGACTTTGCCTTCGTAGATGCGGCCTGGTTCAACGTCGGAAACAATTTGATCGATGCGGGCACGTGCGGCTTCAGCAGCTGCAAGATTAACCGAAGCAATAACGATGGTGCCGTCGTCTTTAATATCGATCTGGGTACCGGTTTCCTTGGTAATGGCTTGAATCGTAGCGCCACCTTTGCCGATAACTTCGCGAATCTTGTCTGGATGCACTTTCATGGTCAGCAGACGTGGAGCAAATTCGGACAGCTCTGCACGTGGGGCGGTCATCGCTTTCGCCATTTCGCCGAGGATATGCAGACGACCTTGCTTGGCTTGGCCGAGCGCAACCTGCATGATTTCTTCGGTGATACCGTCGATCTTGATGTCCATTTGCAACGCGGAAATACCGCGTTCGCTACCTGCCACTTTGAAATCCATGTCGCCCAGATGATCTTCATCACCCAGGATGTCGGACAACACGGCGTAATCGCTGCCTTCCTTGATCAGACCCATCGCGATACCCGCGACCGGAGCTGCAATCGGCACACCGGCATCCATCATGGCGAGCGAAGAACCGCAAACCGAGGCCATCGAAGACGAACCGTTCGATTCGGTAATTTCCGACACGCAACGGATGGTGTACGGGAAGCCTTCCATGGTTGGCATGACGGCTTGCACGCCACGCTTGGCGAGACGGCCATGACCGATTTCGCGACGCTTAGGGCCCATCATGCGGCCAGCTTCACCAACCGAATACGGAGGGAAGTTGTAATGGAACAGGAAGTGATCCTTGGTTTCGCCTTCGGCTGCATCGATGACCTGGCCATCGCGTGCGGTACCGAGGGTAATGACGACGAGCGCCTGGGTTTCACCACGGGTAAACAGAGCCGAACCATGGGTACGCGGCAACACGCCGGTGCGTACGCTGATTGGACGCACGGTGCTTAAATCGCGACCGTCGATACGGATTTTGGTGTTCAACACCGAAGCGCGCATGGTGCTGTATTCCAGTTCGCCAAATTCCTTGCTCAGATCTGCTGCTAGCCAACCATTGGTTTCGGCGGCAGCCTTGATCGATTCCATCACCGATTTTTTCAGTGCGGAGATTGCATCGCGACGTTCCAGCTTGTTGCGGATTTGGAAAGACGAGGACAAACGATCGCCGATGGCTTCTTTCAAAGTCGCGATCATGTTTTCGTTTTTCGCAGCTGCTTCCCACTTCCACGATTCGACACCGACTTCTGCGGCGAATTCATTGATGGCGTTGATCACAGCTTGTTGCTGCTGGTGGCCGAATACAACGGCGCCAAGCATGATTTCTTCGGACAGTTCTTTCGCTTCCGATTCCACCATCAACACCGCATTGGCGGTACCGGCAACAACGAGGTCGAGTTGCGAGGTGGTAAGTTCGGTCGTGCTCGGATTCAACAGGTAATGACCGTTGGCAAAACCGACGCGGGCTGCGCCGATCGGGCCGGCGAATGGAACGCCCGACAATACCAATGCGGCCGAGGTACCGATCATGGCCGGGATATCGGCCGGCACTTCCGGATTCATCGACAACACGGTGGCGATGATTTGCACTTCGTGGTGGAAGCCTTCCGGAAACAGCGGACGTACTGGACGGTCGATCAGACGCGAGGTCAGGGTCTCACGCTCGGTAGCGCGGCCTTCGCGTTTGAAGAAACCACCGGGGATACGGCCACCGGCATAAAATTTTTCCTGATAATCGACGGTTAATGGAAAGAAATCCAAACCTTCTTTCGCATTTTTGTTACCGACGGCGGTGACTAACACCACGGTATCGGCCATGGTCACCATCACTGCACCGCCGGCTTGACGTGCAATTTCACCGGTTTCAAGTTTTACTTGATGCTGGCCGTATTGGAATGTTTTAGTTACTTTCGCCACGATTATTTTCCTTTCAATGTATTTCAGAAAACACCCTGTCTTCTGAATTTATTTCACTAATATTTTTATGCCGCAAAAACAAATGCGGCGCATTTCTGCGCCGCACGGTATTTCTTTATTAACGACGCAAACCCAAACGCTCAATCAGAGTCTTGTAGCGTTCGCCGTCTTTCTTTTTCAGATAAGCCAGCAAGCTGCGGCGTGTGTTGACCATTTTCAGCAAGCCACGACGTGAGTGGTTATCGTGTTTGTGTGCTTTGAAGTGTTCGGTCAGGTGTTCGATGCGTGCAGTCAACAAGGCAACTTGCACTTCTGGTGAACCGGTATCGTTCGCAACGCGGCCGAAATCGGTCATGATTTTCTGGGTATCAACTGCCATTTTATATATCTCAATAGATGCGTAATTCGCAGGAACGCCCATCCGTCTGGATGATCGCACCGCAACATTCGCCGGTTAAGGGAGCACTTGTCGGGAAAAGCCCCAATCAAGCCTGTCAATTATAGCGGGCAAGCACCTTTTCAAACAAGGTTTTAGTCACTCTTCAGGTACGGACCAGCTCCGATATCTGCCCGGTTTATGCAGGCCAGATCACGCATCAGCTGAGCGCGGCCCAGCGAAATAGCCGTTTTGCCTGCAATACGCCGTATTGGTCCAGGCTGGCCAGCCCCAAAGAACGTCCGTCCTGGTCACAAACGTTCACATCACCAAGGATCTGGTTTCCGGGGAAAACCAGTCGCTGCCCCTGGCCAAAACGCTTGATTTGCGCTTCATCGAGATGAATTTCGGGCCAACCCGACAGGCCGGCCTCGATCGGTAGCACCAAAGGCAATAACGCACTGTCGCCCTGCTCTACCAATGCTTGAAGTTCCTCCAGGGTATGCATTCGCGGCTGAATGAACGGATCGACCCAGAGCCGGCGCAATACTTTTACATGCGCACCGCAACCCAGCAGCTCACCCAGATCACGCACGATACTGCGGATATAAGTTCCGGAGCCGCAAACAATTCGCAATGAAATTTCATCTTTCGCGAGTTGCATCGCTTCGATGCTTTCAACATTCACTTCACGCATCGGCACGTCGATGATTTCGCCGCGACGCGCTTTCGCATACAGCGGCTCGCCGCCTTGTTTCAAGGCAGAATAAATCGGCGGACGCTGCTGGATTTTCCCGATAAAACCTTGCAGTAATGCCTGTACTTTCTCTGCAGTGATTTCGGGCACCGTACGTTCAATCAACACCTGTCCGTCGGCATCATCGGTATCGGTAGCGACGCCAAGTTTCGCGACTGTTTCGTAAGCTTTATTTTTGCCCAATAAAACGCCGGCAATTTTTGTCGCTTCGCCAAGGCAGATAGGTAGCAAACCGGTCGCGAGCGGATCCAGGCTACCGGTATGCCCGGCTTTCTCGGCACGAAAGATATGACGAACGCGCTGCAACGCCTGGTTCGAACTCAGGCCTTGCGGCTTATCGAGCAGGACAATGCCGTCAATGCTTCGAAATACTGTGCGGGGACGTTTTTGCATTAGGCAAATTGCTTGATGTAGGAGCGACGGAAGTCGCGACACCAATCTTTGTTTTTCTCGTCGCGACTTCCGTCGCTCCTGCAATAAAACAAAGCTGATTACTGATTTGCTTCTGTATCCGATTCGTCAGAATCATCCGGCTCTTTCGGCGCGATTCGATCCGATTCCGGCAATTCGCGCAGCAAGGCATCGATCTTCTCGCCTTTGTCCACGGAATCGTCATACATGAAATGAAGTTCAGGCACATGGCGCATACGCACTGCCTGCGCCAACTTGAAACGAAGTTGTGGTGCCAATTCTTTCAGCGCTTTAACCGCGACCGGGCCTTTGTCGCCAAGCAATGCGGTCACATAAACATTGGCATGCGCCATGTCGCGGGTGATTTCGACATCCGAAACGCTAACGGATGGGAGACCGTGTTCACGCACTGCGGCATGGACGATAAGACCCAGATCGCGCCGCAGTTGCGATGCGACGCGATCGGTACGATGAAAACTCTTTTTTGCCATTACGTTTACAGCGTCCGCGCAAATTCAATGCGTTCGAAGCATTCAATTTGATCGCCAGGTTGCACGTCATTGTAGGCTTTAACGGCAATACCGCATTCGGTACCGCTCTTGACTTCTTCGACCAGGTCTTTGAAGCGACGCAGCGATTCCAACTCGCCTTCGAAAATAACCGTGTTGTTGCGCAACACGCGAATCGGCTTGTTCTTCTTGACCGTACCTTCGATAACCAGCGAACCGGCAACCGCGCCGAATTTCGAACTGCGGAAAACGTCGCGGACTTCGGCAATACCGATGATTTCTTCGCGGATTTCCTTGCCCAGCAAACCGGAAGCAACCTGCTTAACCTGATCGATAACGTCGTAAATAATCGAGAAGTAGCGAAGGTCCAGGCCATTGCTCTCGATGATTTTACGGGCGGTAGCATCGGCACGTACGTTGAAGCCGATAATGACGGCTTTCGAAGCCGCTGCCAGCGTGGCATCGGATTCGGTAATGCCGCCTACGCCGGAACTGATGACATTGATGCGAATCATTTCATTCGACAAACCGGTCAGCGATTGACGCAATGCTTCGACGGAGCCCTGCACATCGGCTTTCACCAGAATGTTCAGAGTCTGCATGCCATTGTCCTGACCCATGGAAGCCATGATGTCTTCCATGCGGCTGCCAGCAGATGTAATCAGGCGCGATTCGCGACGTTTTGCATCACGTTGCTGCGCAACGTCTTTCGCCAGACGCTCGTCGGACACAACGACGAAATCGTCGCCGGCATCCGGCACGCCGGACAGACCAAGTACCTGCACGGGAATGGATGGACCGGCTGAATCGGTTTGTTTGCCGTTCTCGTCGAACAGCGCACGAACACGACCGTAATGCACGCCGCACACCAGGTAATCGCCTTTCTTCAAGGTACCTTGTTGCACGAGCACGGTAGCGACCGGACCACGGCCCTTGTCGAGGGAAGATTCGATCACGACACCGGTTGCGAGCGCGTCGTAAACCGCTTTCAATTCCATCACTTCGGCTTGAACCGAGATAGCGTCCAACAATGCATCGATACCCATACCGGTTTTTGCCGATACTGGCACGAATTGCACGTCGCCGCCCCATTCTTCCGGCACCACTTCCAACGCCACCAAACCTTGTTTGACGTTGTCGGGATTGGCATCGGGCTTATCCATTTTGTTCACTGCGATCAACAACGGCACTTTAGCCGCGCGAGCATGATTAACCGCTTCGATCGTTTGCGGCATTACGCCGTCATCCGCCGCAACAACCAGCACCACGATATCGGTGAGCTTTGCGCCGCGGGCACGCATCGAAGTAAACGCCGAGTGACCAGGAGTATCGAGGAAGGAAATAACGCCTTTCTCGGTTTCAACATGGTATGCGCCGATATGCTGGGTAATACCACCGGCTTCGCCAGTAGCCACCTTGGTGCGGCGGATATAGTCGAGCAAGGAAGTTTTACCGTGGTCGACGTGACCCATGATCGTGACAACCGGTGGGCGTGGTTTTTGTTCGCCCTGCACTTCGACTTTGACGGCTTCCAATGCGCTTTCGGCATCGTTGTCTTCAACTTTCGTCGCCTTGTGGCCGAGTTCTTCAACTACCAGCACGGCGGTGTCGTGATCGATAACCTGATTGATCGTGGCCATCACGCCCATCTTGAATAGCGCGCGAACCACTTCGCCGCCTTTCAATGCCAATTTGTTGGCGAGCTCGCTGACAACAATACTGTCGCCGATGAAAATCTCGCGCAAAATCGGCGCAGTTGGTTTCGAGAACCCATGTTGACCAGTCGCGGAACGTGAAGCTTCAACCACCTTGAGTTTCGGTTTACGACGGTTACCAGCCGAACGACGTGCGCGTTCATCGGCGGTCAGATGCAATTGACCGGCGGCGAAACGTGCGGCAGAACTATCTTCACCTTCGTTATCCACCATCGCGTGCGAACCGCGCGGCTTGTGTTTAACGGCAGTCTTCGGTGCATTCTTGGGTGCGACCACTTTCGTGTCATCACGGCGAGGCATATCCACTTTGTGTGGGCGCGGTGCGTGCTTGTCGACAGGTTTGGCGGCTTTCGGGCCGGCATCTTCGTCGGGTTTTACTACGACTGCAGCAACCAGCTTCTCGGCTTCTTCGCGCGCTGCCTTCGCAGCAGCTTCGATAGCAGCCTGACGTTGCGCTTCTTCGTCGCGACGTGCGCGATCGCGCTCGCTCAATGCGGCGTTTTCGGCCTGATTGCGCGAATTGGAAACTTCCAGTTTGCGCAGCGCGTCTTCGCGCTCGTCATTTTGTGGTGTTTCCACCTGATCGCGTTTTACATAAGTGCGTTTTTGACGCACTTCAATCGATACCGTGGTTTTTGCCTTGCCGGCGCTAACCGTCAGCTCTTCAACCTTGCGGCGCTTGAGCGTGATTTGCTTGGGGGCTTCGCCATCGGTGGCTTTTTCATCTTTGCCATGAGTACGGCGCAGGAAACCGAGCAATTTCATCTTCTCAGTGCTGCTGACCACCTGATCCGGCCCACTGAATGTCATGCCTGCACCTGCGAGTTGCTCGAGCAACTTCTCGGTGGGCATTCCAAGCACTTTGGCCAGTGAACCTACGGTGACTTCAGACATGTGTTTTTGCTTCCTAGTGGGGCCGGGGCCCGTTTTATTTCCATACTAAATCAACGCAAAACCTGTGAATCAATCCTGACGTGCAGCCATGATCAAAGCAGCCGCTTGTGCTTCGTCCATTTCCACCATGTCCAGCAATTCAAATGTCGCCAAATCAGCTAAATCTTGTTTGGTAATGACACCGTGACCGGCAATTGCATACGCGGTCGCTTCGTCCATACCTTCCACCGCCAGCAAATCTTCCGACGGTTTGTGGTCTTCAATTTCTTCTTCGACGGCCAGCGCATCGTTGAGCAGCGCATCACGTGCACGGGCACGGAGCTCTTCCACGATGTCTTCGTCAAAGCCTTCTACTGCCAGCAATTCAGCCGCTGGAACGTAGGCAATTTCTTCAACGGTGCTGAAGCCTTCGGCAACCAGGATGCCGGCAATTTCTTCGTCGACTTCAAGTTTCGCCATGAACAACTGGCGTGCAGTCGATTGTTCGGCGTCGCTCTTCGCGCTGACCTGGTCTTGCGTCATCACATTCAATTGCCAACCGGTCAAACGACTGGCCAAACGCACATTCTGGCCGCCCTTACCGATGGCTTGCGCCAATTTGTCTTCGGCAACGGCGATGTCCATCGAATGTTTTTCTTCATCGACGATGATCGATTGCACTTCGGCCGGCGCCATTGCATTGATCACGAATTGCGCCGGATTGTCCGACCACAACACGATATCGACGCGCTCGCCGTTCAATTCATTCGATACGGCCTGTACACGCGAACCACGCATACCGATGCAGGCGCCGATTGGATCGGTGCGGTGATCATGGGCCAGCACGGCAATTTTCGCGCGATCGCCCGGATCACGGGCCGCTGCTTTAATTTCTACCAAACCCTGGCCCACTTCCGGCACTTCGAGCTTGAACAATTCCATCATGAATTCAGGGGCGCTACGCGAGATAAACA
>UEXZ01000399.1_pt1 | contig 8724 bp, 8 predicted proteins | sample 4301071 | NCBI WGS metagenome assembly UEXZ01 (sample SAMEA4773183, study PRJEB27434) | metagenome | biome: 2259; feature: agricultural soil; material: soil | place: USA | collected 2014-09 | depth 0.25 m
AGTGCTGCGCGCCCTGGCTGCCCACACCCAGACCACCCCCCAGCCAACCATGGCCGTCAATAGCCCACTCTACGGGCTGCACGCCCATCGTTCGCAAGCGAATAGGCAGGTATTCTGCTCGCGCCGGGACCGCGTGCCACCCAACCGACAATGCCAATATAGGACACGATCCCAAGTAACGCGACCAATACTGCCAGCTTGCCTTTTCCGCTATTGAACCAGATGCCAAGACTGAAATATGCGCAGATGAAAATCGAAATCTCGATAATCATTTTTCGCCTACCCGTCAATGCGCCGATGTAAAGCAGAAAAATCACAAGCGCAATTGCCAAAATCATTTTTGGCAGGGAAATACGACGCCGATTGAACACGATAAATGTAAAGCAGGCTACCGTCGCACCATGCCAGGCAGCGATTTCGGCAGCGCGGAAAATACCGGAATTTCCTCGGTAGTAGGCACCCTGTCCCGAAATCATCACGCCTTCGCCGACTTCTCCAAGTATTTGCGAGACAACTCCGCGGCTCTCCATAATCACGCTGCATAACGCAACGATCGCAATGATCAGATAGAATTTCATCCAGCGTCGAATACCTGGCATACCTTCGCGCATAGCATACTGGTATGCAAATACGACAGCCGGAATCGGTGCGAAATAAGACAGCACCCCGATCGCGGTCATTGTCGGATTTTGGTACACAGCAAGCGAATGCATCGCCTGGAAAATTGCCAGCATGACAAACAACGCAAACGGCGTGCCGACATTTTGACGCCACCCATCGATGCTATTGGGTGAAAGTTTTACCTTGCTTACCAAAGCGCCCAACCAGGCCGCACCAAATACTGCGCCAACCATCACCACAAAATATACCGGCTGGCCCGGTATCATCTTGCGTAAAGGATCCTGCAAAATTGCGGTCAGCACGCATAATATAAGTCCCTGCCGCCAGTTGATAAATGCCATGGCAGCTGCTGCGAGCAATAACATTAGCGTTAATTCAGACATAGACTCTTCGCCATGACCGCTTCTGCCTGACGGACTGTCAGTGCAGTACCTATGAAATTCTGCGATCCGCACAGGGGGGCTTGGGAATCAAGCTACGTCGCTCTGGAGCCATAATATCGCCTGTTTTGGCTTTGGTCTGTCAAAGCTTGTAACAGCAAAAACGGCTCTCTCAGGATACTGCAAGGCCTCGGCTAGAGTGTTATCCGAACGACACAAAATTTAACAAATAAGCCGTTTCAGCGAAGCAATTGATTGTAAATTTTTCTTCACATTCCGTCGGTTCAAAAATGAACGGCCATGCGGTGAAAAACACCCGCCCATGGAATCCAATAACGAAAGCCGGGCGTCATAAATTCAGCCCGGCAAATCATTTCATGCCGGACTTCTTGCTCTCGTTTGCTGATGTGCTTGCGACAAGCTAGGCAAAGCCAACAAGAAGCCTAACGAAAGCCCCAGCGCCAGCAGAATGAAAATGTCGCCATAAGCCTGTGTCGCGACCGCAAACGCGGCAACATTTGCCAACATAAATGCCACCAATCCATAGGCCAGGTTGGCATATGCTGGTGCGTTAAGGGATAGATAAGAAAGCAGACGCCAGATATAACGCGCAAAAACAGCGAATAGCCACACGAACAATAATAGGCCGGGTACCCCAAGCTCCAATGTCAGCTTGCCAAGTCCGCCTTCCGCTGCACCACTGCCTTTGGCACCGAAATGCTGCGCGCCTTGACTGCCAACCCCCAATCCGGCACCCAGCCAACCGGCCTCGGTGATAGCCCATGAAATTGGTTCAACGCCAAGCTTTTTTATACGGGCAGGTACTTCGGCAAATACAGTTTGTGTACGGTCGGTAATGATATTGGCGTTATTTTCCGAGCTGTAACTGCTGGTCTGTACGGCGTACTTGAAATCACCCGGATCCGGCGTGATCCAGCCTGCGACACCGATATAACTGACCACACCGATAACCAAAGCCAATACAGCCAGCTTGCCATTGCCACGCCGGAACCAGGTGATCAAGCCAATATAGGTAGAAAGAAAAATGGCAACCTGGATGATCATTTTCCTACGGCCAGTTAGTGCCCCCAATCCAACCAAGAAAGCAATGAACAACAAGGCAAGGATAATCCTGCTCAAGGTGAAGCGTTTCCCCCAAAACAATATGAAAGAAAAGCAGGCAATCGTAGCCGCGTGCCAAGCCGCAATTTCCGTCGCACGAAAAACCCCGGAATTACCCTTGTATTGACTATCGCCATAAGAGATCAGCATGTCGTTGCCTACCTGGCCCAATATCGCCCAATCAAAACCCAGATATTCGAGAAACACCGTTGAGATCGCCAGAGTGGCAACGATCACATAGAAGCGCATCCATTGACGAATGCCCTCGGTACCCTGCCGTAAAGCAAACTGGTACGCCAATACAATTGCCGGTATCGGCGCCAGATATGACAACAAACCAATGCCCGTGATTACCGGGCTCTCGAGCGTAAACAGCGAATGCGCCGCTTGGACGAAAATCAGTATCAAAAATAAACTGAAAGGGACGCCAACGTTATGTTTCCAGCCCGCAACGCTTCGCGGCAACAAGGGCACGCGCTTCATCAATGCACCGAAAAGTGCGGCCGCAAAAACAATGGCGACAAACATCACGAAGTAGACTGGCTGATCAGGTGCCAGCTTGCGCATAGGCCCCTGGAAAATTGTCATGAGAATGCAAAGCGAAAAGCCCCAGCGCCAATTGGTAACGGCTGCCACGCACATGACAAATAGCAGCAGGAATGATATTTCAACCATGATTAATTTCCGGTTTCGTGAACTGCGGGCCACGCAAGTTCAGACTCAGTGCCCAGTACATGCCCCGAAGTTCGGATATCAGTGTCAATGGTATCCACCAGGGGCGCCTCAGATGATGTCGTGTCAATAATGCACGCACGGGGCGCGAAACGAAATCTTTCAGCCAGCGTCCACCCGGTTTCGTTCGTAATGCAAAATAGTATGCGCCTACTGCATGATCGGGCCGCCACGTAGTCAAGTGTTCGCCATAAGTACGGGTTCCACCCGCACTTTCCTTGAGATGATGTAGACATGCACCAGGTTCAAAGAAAATACGTCTGCCAGACGCAAGAAGACGATAAGCAAATTCCGCTTCAAAGCGGTAAGCCACCCGTACAAAATTTTCGTCGAACCCTCCGAGCGACAATGCGAGCTCACGACCCAGCGAAAAATTGCCTCCCATAAACTCCTTGATCCATGCCGGCTTCAACGCCGCGAAATGGAAATGATCATCACGCGAAAAATCCCGGCCTTCTTCCCAAGGCTGGATAACACGACCAGCGGTCAAGATATCGGAATACGTTTCATGTGCTGCAAGATGAGCGGCAATCAAATTCGGCTCTGGCCTGATATCGTCATCAAGAAACAACACTATCTCGCACTTTGCCTCCAGTAATCCGCGGTTCATCGCGGAAGGTATCGACGGCTGGTCGAGTTGTATCCACCGTATGCTGCCTTCCGCGGCAAATTTATCAAGCATCGATTTAGTTGCCGATTCATGTTCGGGAGTTTGATCAATTATCAGAATTTCGTCAGGTGCCGGCGACAGCCCATGAAGATACCTGATTGTGTCAATCAGTACCGCTTCACGTTGAAACGTCGGAATAACGACGCTAATTGCACACCCTGCTTTCATTTTTCCTCGACGAACGTTCATTTAAATTCAATTCGCTTCATTTTACTGAGCTCTTGATGCCAATAAGTCTATTGTAAAAGGCGACTGTTTCTTTTGCGACGCGGTCCCACGTATAAGACATTGCCGTTTCCCTCGCATTAATACCGAGTTTTTCCGCGAGCAACGGATTCGAATGCAGCCGGGAATAGGCGGCTACAATACCTTCAACATCCCCCACGGCAACCAGGTAACCGTCGTGTGAGTTGGCTATCAGGTCTTTTGCGCCTCCCTCTTCGGAAGCAATGACCGCCAACCCACGAGACATCGCCTCTAAAAACACTTTTCCAAATCCCTCGAAGAAAGAGGGAAACAGGAATACGCCGTGATTGTCGTAAATTTCAATCAGCCGGTCCTGCTCTATCCAATCGATGAATCTGGTTTTTGACCGCGCGTGTTTACCAAGCAGCGATGCCGCCTCGCTATGATGCTGCGCATTGCAAAGCCAGGTCAATGTTGCATCCGGATTTAATTCCAATATGCGTTCGAACGCGGCCGCCAGAATCATCGGGGCCTTGAAAAAATCCAACTGCCCGACATACAGAAGCCTATTCAAGCGGGCTGCATCGAATTCCGGGAGCAATACATCCTGATACAACTTTGGCGGTGCCTGTGGAATCACTGCAATCTTTTCAGCGGAGACTCCACACCGGTCGATCAGGTAATCCGCACATAAACTGGCACTCACGATATGTCCATCGGCATGCCGAGCGATGGACCTGTAGTTGAACTCCAGCGCTTTTGCCATGACTTTCGAAGCGGCAAGTCTTGGGAATGTTCGTTTTTTGGCATATTGCGTTTTCCAGGGCATCAACACCGTACTTACGCGAGATTCGAACCCGTGGGACCGATGAACGAAAACGGTTTTATTATTCATGCGCTTGACCATCGCGGCAGCCAGGTATCCGTGCGACTGATTGACGTGGACAATATCGAACGAACTTGCGCCAAGCTTATCCAACATTACCTTGCGATATCCAAAGGGTAATTCAAGCAGATTATGCAAATTGCCATGGCGAATACGATGTGACAATTCGGTCGACCACACCACTTCTACTTCATGACCTAGTCGACGCAGCGCTTCAACCGTCTGATACTCGGTTCCCGAAGCACCACTATCTGGATTGGGTGGCGTATCGGCCATCAGGAGTATACGCATCAGACTAAATACATCCTTGAATTACCCATTTGAGCCGGCTGCTGTAAACAAGGCAATACCGCAAAAAAACAGAACCCATAATTGAGCGAAGATTTCCCATTAAATTATTTCCTGGTATTGGCCATAGCTATCTGGAGCATGCGACACCAGGATTTAATGTTAAACGGATTGTTCCTGAGTGAATTTATAAAATACTTTTTCGCATTTTCGATGTCGCCGTTTTTCCGCAGGCATTCGCCCAGAAAGTAACCGCCTTTTGAATAACGAATTCCGTAAAATCTTTTTTTTTCTTTCGGACGGATTTTGCTTGCACGAAGCAATATTTCGTTTTCCGATTGGTTGGCAAGTCGCTTTTTCAACGCTTCCAGTGACAGTCTGGCTATTTTTTCCTGAAATTCCCTATTGCAAGAACTGATATCGGTTATGCCTATCCTCGCCTGATAAAGTATTTCATGCAGCATCTGGAATTTCCCTACCATTGCGAGCCGATACCAGAGGTCCCAATCCTGTCCATAATAAAATTGCGGCCGATATCCGCCTACTTCATCGTATTTGCCTCGGCGAAACATCACCGAGCCATGAGATGACGGCCCATCCATTACGCCGTGCGGTTTATTGATGTCGATGATGTCGACTGGATTCCTGGCAACTCCTGTTCCCTTCTGGTCATATAAAAATTCGTCACCGGACGCTATATAACGGGTCTCACACGACACGAAGACGAGCTCCGGGTCATTGCCGAGTGTGGTTAATTGTTTTACGAGACGGCCCGGCAATGAAATGTCGCCAGCATCCTGCCGTGCGATGAACTCGCCGCGCGCTGCTGCACAGCCACGAACCAATGCCCTGGTAAGCCCAGTGTTTTCCTGGTGGATTACATTCAAACTCGCATGGCGAGTAGCGTATTCATCCAGTATCACGGCAGTGGCATCCGTTGAGCCATCATCGATGACAATAAACTCGAAGTCGCATCCAGTCTGGTTCAATACGCTATCGAGCGTTCCCGTCAACCATTCGCCGCCATTATGAACGGACATCACTACGGATACGTCCGGCACCATCATCAAGACAACAATCTCACAGGACAGGCAAGCCGCGACATCAGGCCCGCCTTCCTATCGGTTTTGCAGGCACGCCGGCGACGATACTCATCGATTCTACATTGCGATTGACGACCGAACCGGCTGCCACAATCGCCCCGCGCCCGACTGTCACACCTGGCAATATTACGACATGGGCACCGATCCAGACATCATCTTCCAGTGTAACGACCGCATTTTCACAGCCTTGCTCGGCGATTAGCTTGTCGGCTGCATGGCGGTGATTGTGATCGGTAATGAAACATCCTGGCGCGATCAGCACGTGATCGCCGACGATCAGTTTTTCCGATATATCGAATTCGCAATTAAAACCGACAAATACTTCCTTGCCCATTTTAATTATGGTTTTATCGTTGGTTGCCTTGATATGTACCTGATGCTCCAACTGGGACCGATCGCCAATCGATAAGCACCAGGGACGCTGAATATGCACACGTTTTCCAAGCCGAATTCGACTGCCAAGATTGGCGCCACGCATCGAAAGCCACATCGCACGCAGACGATCTGTTGACACCGAAAATATATCGCCGAATTTTCTTTCGAAGACCGACAACATCATGCTTCCAATGGGCGCGTGCCCATCAACAGGAGTTGATGCGTCATTTTCTTCTTCAGCCATGGCAGGGCAAGCAGGGAGCGGTCCGCGGCGCGCAGCAATGATGCCGGTGTCACACCATGCAGGTAACGCAACTTCATATGTCCTGAAATGAAGGGTGTCTCGAAAAAATTTACGTGAATATCTGAGAAACCGGTGGACCTGAAAATTTCCGCAAGCTCGCCATTTCTATAAGCAAAGAAATGGCCATCGCCATCGGCGGTAAACTGCATGTGTTCCCAATCTTTCGGGTTGCCCAAATCTCGATAACTGGGCAGCGGATTTTTGACGTAATCACCATTCGGAGTAGTCACCACCAGGCGGCCGCCAGGCTTGAGCAAGGATTTCAAACGCTGCAATAGCTCGGATGGATAAACAAGATGCTCGATTATCTGATTCGCAAATATCAGATCCTGGCCGCCCGGCAGATCGTCTTCCAGCACATTGGCAGCCAAAAACCGGATGTCGCCCTGAGTATGCCGTGACTGCGCATATTCCAGAAATTGCGAACGAATATCGACGGCAATCACATGATGGCCGGCTTCCGCGAGCTTCAGGGCGAGTGTGCCCTGGGCGCAGCCGACATCGAGGATATTTAATGGAGCCTTGCCGGCGATATCGAGATAATAATCCAGCTGATTGTGGTACTGATTCCAGATTTGCGGCGATATCGTTCGATCCCAGATTTCCTGCATATCATGTCGATACAAGGCTTGCACATCTTCGGGCCAGCTAGCGTCGTAAACAGGTGGCTTCATATCAACTCGTAATCAGACGAAAAAGTGCTTTCAAGTGCAAGGGATTTTCTTTCAGCACCTGCCGATAGTAGCGTTTTGCGGCCATGCGGTCATGTCCATTTAAACAAGAAGCGATGAAATAGTGAAACCGGGCTTTTTCGAACCGGCCGACGGAAGTCTTCGGCATTATTTTCGGCGTATACGCATCGAGCAATGCCTGGTCATTGCCCCCGGCTCGTCGCTGGCGGGCGCATGCTAAAGCTAGAGTACCTGAACGAAACTGTTCTTCGCGCCGACGACTGCTAATACTTCCCGCCTCCAATCGCGCCTGGTACAACACTTCGACCATTCCCAGGCAACGACCCAGCTCAGACAAGCGCAACCATAGATCGATATCCTGGGCCACCACAAAAGTGGCACGATACCCGCCAGTTTTCAGATAGGCGTCTCTGCGAAACATCGTGCCGCCGTGATGCGGTGGTCCACTCAGTTTTTCGATATCCAGCTGCCTCAGACCATCATCCAGTTGCATCAATGGTTTCGACGTTTGATAGAGCGGCTCATGCATAGGTCCCGAGAATTGCACGGCACATCCAGTCATCACGACATCGGGCGAATTCAATAAAAAATCGCGTTGCTGTTTCAACCTGCCAGGCAGGGAGTTATCGCCAGCATCCTGTCTTGCAATAAATTCCCCGTTCGCTTCTGCACAACCACGAATCAGAGCGCGGGTCAGGCCGGAATTTTCCTGATGTATTACCTTCAAGCGATCATCCCGCATTGCATACTCATCGAGGATTTTCGCAGTGGCGTCTATCGATCCGTCATCGACCACGATAAATTCAAAATTGCAATCTTCCTGCGCCAAAACGCTATCAAGCGTTTCGGACAAATTACCAGCACCGTTATAGACCGACATCACGACGGAGACTTGCGGCGACGTACTCATACTTCTCGTCGCCTTGACAAGGCTTCAGCCAGTTTGCAGGTAATTTTCCAGCCAAGCATTTTTGTGGCGACGTTGAATAGTTTGAAGTCTAGCCCCTGCTTGGTCGAAATGCTGCGTGCCAAATCGAACAATTGCTGTGCTTCTTTGGGCAGTCCATAAGCTCCGGCATTCCGTGCCATCCAGAAAAGGCTGCGGACGAATTGCTGCATCTCTTTTGCCTCACGCGAGACGCCTGCCTTTTGGGCATTTGATAAAACTGCCACATAAGCCGATACGCGGTCCCTCATCGCGTCAGCATTGGTCATCCACAAATGGCATAGTCTGCCTTCATCATGTTGGACGTATTCCGCAATGAATTGATCGCAATAATGCAGCTTGACGCCGGCGGCAGCTGCCCGGCTATCAAACTCCCAATCTTCAAGCTGCCTTCTTTTAGACCACGGTCCAATCATTTC
>UEXZ01000190.1_pt1 | contig 8613 bp, 7 predicted proteins | sample 4301071 | NCBI WGS metagenome assembly UEXZ01 (sample SAMEA4773183, study PRJEB27434) | metagenome | biome: 2259; feature: agricultural soil; material: soil | place: USA | collected 2014-09 | depth 0.25 m
CCGAAAATAGATGTGAAAATGGCGGATGCCGCCGATCCATTCAGTTGGTGGGACGGAGAACAATTCAATGCCATCCTGCTTGATGCGCCATGTTCCGCCACCGGCATAATCCGGCGCCAACCCGATATCAAATGGCATCGCAAGGCCGAAGACATTGGCAAACTTGCGGAACTGCAAGCACGGATATTACGTTCGCTTTGGCCTCTGCTGAAACCGGGCGGCCGCTTGTTGTATTGCACATGTTCGGTTCTGAAAATGGAAAACGAATTCCAGATCAACGGTTTCCTGTCCGACACCAAAGACGCCGTCGTATTGCCGTTGGACGAGAAGTTCGGTCATGCGAGCGGTCTGGGCAGACAACGCTTCCCGGGTGAAGAAAACATGGATGGATTTTTCTACGCACTGATGCAAAAACGCGACGAGGTTGCCGCGTGACTCCACTGCCGGCCTTGAGTCTGGATGACCGGAAGCAGCTGTTCTGGTTTTTCGTGCTGGCTTTCGTCGTGCTGGCGGCAGGCTATGGTTTGCGTGAACCCTGGCCGTCGGACGAACCGCGCTTCGTGCTGGTGGCGAAGCAAATGGTGGAAAGCGGCAACTATCTGTTCCCGCATCGCGGCATCCAGCTATATCCGGACAAGCCACCGTTTTTTTTCTGGTTGCTGGCAGCGTGCTACAAAATCATAGGTAGTTGGCGTTGGAGTTTTTTGCTGCCTTCGCTGATCTCCGGCATGTCCGTTCTGTTCCTGACTTACGATTCCGCGCGTCGGCTCTGGAGTCCGCGTGCCGGCCTGTGGGCAGCCGCAACGGTATTGTTTAGTTTCCAGTTCGTGTATCAATTCAAGCGCGCTCAGATTGATCCGGTACTGGTTTTGTTTACCACGATTGCTCTTTACGGCTTTATCCGACATCTGCTGCTCGGACCGCATTGGCGCTGGTTTTATACCGCTTGTTTTTTCTGCGGGCTCGGCATCATCACCAAAGGCGTCGGCTTTTTACCTCTGCTGATTTTCATTCCCTATCTCGCACTGCGTTTCGCCAATGCGAACGGCTTGCCTACGCAAACTGGTTCATCCGCATTGCGATGGTCGAGCGGATTGCTATTTTTCCTGGCCGCGATTGCCATCTGGCTCGCCCCCCTGCTTTGGACGGTCAGCCACAGCGATTCAATCGAGCAACACAAATATCTCAACGATATTTTGTTCCGGCAAACCGCCGAACGTTACGCCAATCCCTGGGGACACCACGAGCCATTCTGGTATTTCGCCGAAATCATCCTGTTTTTCTGGCTGCCTTTCTCACTGGCGTTTTTCTGGCTCTGGAAACCGTGGCGCGAATCCTTCCGCAACAAAGACGCAAAAGTCTTGTTACCGCTGACCTGGGCAGTTCTGGTCGTGGTGTTTTTCAGCATCAGCAGCGGCAAACGCGACATGTATATTTTGCCGGCTCTACCGGCATTCGCCCTGGCGGCGGCACCGTTTATGCAAGCCTTGTCGGAGCGCAGCAGCTTCCGGTACGTGCTGTCGGTACTGATTGCGATCCTCGGCGCATTGTTGATCGTGGCCGGCGTGCTCTTGATAAGCAGTGAGCCCGGCTTCGAGAAGAAACTTCTGCTAGAACGCGGCGCAGCTTCTCTGGAACCCGTGTGGTGGATGTTTCTTGCGGTAGGCGCAAGCAGTTTTATCACCAGCCTGATTTTCAGGCAAAAAAAACCATTGCATACCTGCGTTGTTTTTTTTCTTTCGCTTTGGCTGGGTTACAGCTTCGTCGTATATCCCGTGCTTGATGGTGCAAGCTCTTCGAAAGACATCATGACAAGTGCACGCAACTCGGCTGGAGCAAATGTCACGATTGGCCTGGTTGACTGGAAAGAACAAAATCTACTGCAGGCAACCGGGCCGACCACGGATTTCGGATTCCTAGAATCGCCGGCCACGCAATTGCAAAAAGGCGCGATCTGGTTGAAGACTTCGCCGGATGAACGGCGTCTGCTGGTGCAGTCAAGCAAACATACCGGATGCATCGATTTCAAAAACGCAGATGCGGTTTCGCTCGGCAACGCTAACCGCAGAAGCTGGTGGTTGATTGGTGCATCGGCGATCGCCGCTTGCCATTGACGCCCTGATAAAATCGTTATCATTTATTTGCTTAGGCAGTATGCTGTTATCGCGTGACATGGGAGCCGTATGAAAATTCTTATTCTTGGCGCGGGGCAAGTCGGCACTTCGGTAGCGGCCGCGCTCGCTTCCGAAAACAACGACATAACCGTGGTCGATAACGACCTGCACCGACTACGCGAACTCTCGGAAAAGCTCGATATCCGTACCGTTGCCGGCCATGCTTCGCTGCCAAGCGTGTTGTCGCAAGCGGGCGCCGACGAAGCGGAATTGCTGGTCGCGGTGACTTCCAGCGATGAGGTCAATCTGGTCGCCTGCCAGGTTGCCGCCAGGCAATTCAAAACCAAAACCCGGGTCGCGCGTTTGCGCGAAGCAGAATATCTGTCGCTTGCAACGGAAGGCGGCGAGCATGCCGTCGTCAACACCGCCATCAGTCCCGAGCAATTGGTTTGCAAACACATCAAACGCCTGATCGAATATCCCGGCGCCTTGCAGGTACTCGATTTTGCCGATGGCCGCGCACAGCTGGTGGCAGTCCGTGCTGTCTCCGGCGGCGCTTTGGTCGGCCATGAAATTCGCGAGCTGCGCCAGCATTTGCCGAGCAATGTCGATGCCCGCGTAGCCGCCATTTTCCGCAAGGGCAAGCCAATTCGTCCGCAGGGCCATACCATCATCGAAGCCGACGACGAAGTTTTTTTCCTGGCCGACCAGAAGAATATTTCTTTGGTAATGAGCGAGCTCCGCAAACTGGACTCGCGCCCGACCAAGCGTATTTTCATCGCCGGCGGCGGCAATATCGGCCGCAATCTCGCCCGAATGATCGAGAAAAAATATTCGGTGAAAGTTCTCGAGCGTTCGCGTGACCGCGCCCGGAATATCGCCGAGGATTTATTGAATTCGATCGTGCTGGTCGGCGACTGTGCCGATGAAGATTTGTTGCGCGAAGAAAACATCGACCAAACCGACATCTATTGCGCATTGACCAACGACGACGAGGCCAACATCCTGTCGGCCATGCTGGCCAAGCGTCTCGGTTGTCCGCGTGTCGTCGCATTGATCAACCGTCCGTCTTACGCCGAACTGGTTGAAGGCGGCAGCATCGATATCGCCGTCAGTCCGCAACAGGTCACCTTGGGCGCCTTGTTGTCGCATATCCGCGAAGGCGCGCCGGCCTATGTTTATCCTTTGCGCCGCGGTGCCGCCGAAGCGATCGAAGTCATCGTGCGCGGTGATCGCAGAACATCGCGCGTGATAGGTCGCTCGCTGGAAGAATTGGAATTGCCGGAAAACACCACGATCGGCGGCATCGTGCGCGGCGAAACCCTGTTGATTGCCCACCATGATCTGGTGATCGAACCGGGCGACCATGTCATCTTGTTCGTGATGGACAAGCGGCAACTGTCCAAAGTCAACATGCTGTTCCAGGTCGGAGGCTCGATTCTGTGAGTCTGCGCATGCAGGCCATGTTGCGAATCCTCGGTGCGATTATCGCGGCATCTTCGCTGATTTCGCTACCGCCGCTGATCATTGCAGTCGCACTGGGCGAAAATACCACTGCGGCATTTCTTGAAAGCATGGCAACCCCGGGGATTGTAGGCCTGCTGCTCTGGTGGCCGGTGCGGCACGTGCGATACGAATTGCGTTTGCGCGACGGCTTTTTCATCACGACCGGCATCTGGATTATCGCCAGCTTGATCACCGCGCTGCCATTCACGCTCGCAGCTCCGTATCTTTCCTATACCGATGCCGTCTTTGAAGCCACCTCGGGACTTACCACGACCGGCGCCACCACCATTACCGGCCTCGATGCCCTGCCTCGCAGCATGGTGTTTTTCCGGCAATCGCTAAATTTTTACGGCGGCATGGGTATCGTGATTTTGGCAATAGCCATTTTGCCGATGTTGAAAATCGGTGGCATGCAATTATTCCGCGCCGAAACCAACGGACTGCAGAAAGACAATAAACTGACGCCGCGCATTGCCGAAACCGCGCGCGCCTTGTGGATGGTCTATCTTGGCTTGAACGTGTTGTGCGCATTGAGTTACTGGATCGGCGGCATGACTTTTTTCGATGCGATCTGCCACGGCATGTCGACCGTGGCGACCGGCGGATTCAGCACGCACGATGCCAGCTTCGGTTTCTGGAACAATCCGCTGCTCGAATCGGTCGCCATTATTTTCATGCTGCTGGGCGCATTGAATTTCGGCATGCACTGGTATGCCTGGAGGCGCGCGACGGTAAGCCATTACCAAAGCGATTCGGAACTTCGCACTTTCATCATCGTCACACTGGTGGTTGCATTGCTGGTATCGGCCTGCCTGTATCTCGGCGGGCGCTACGGAAATATTTTCGACGCCCTGCGGCATGGCTTATTTCAAGCGGTTTCCAATATCACCACGTCAGGCTTTATTTCGAGCAGCTATTCAGACTGGCCGGGCTTGGCGCCATTGTTGCTGATCATGGTCGCCTTCATTGGTGGCTGCGCGGGCTCTACCGCAGGCGGCATCAAGGTCGCGCGCGTGCAAATGGTCGTGCGCCAGGGTTTGCGTGAAATCAAGCAGCTGGTTCACCCAAAGGGGCAGTTTCTGGTCACGGTGGGCGGCAAACGCGTGTCGGAAAGCGTGGTCATTTCCGTGGCAGGATTCTGCACGCTGTATATCTGTAGCTATCTGGTGATGACATTGATCCTGACGGCAACGGGCGTGGATATCGTCACCGCATTTTCCGCGATCGCGGCCTGTATCAACAATATGGGTCACGGCCTTGGTTTGGTAACGTCTAATTTCCAGGCACTGGATGATTTGTCGATCTGGGTTTGCAGTTTTGCGATGATTCTCGGACGACTGGAAATATTTACCGTGTTGGTGCTGTTAACGCCGCAATTCTGGCGCGAATAAGAATCATGCGGCGCATGGCATTCGCACCCTAAAACGGCAACGGTGCCCGACTGATTTTCGTCGATAGTTGTTTCAACAGGATTTCGGCTTGCTCGCGTGGCAGATACGGAATCCGGAACGGTGACGACATCGCCTGCGCACCAGCGGTGTCCAGGTAAATACTCGCCATGCCATAACGACGATCCAGAATGCCTTCGTGCAAACTCATGCCCTGCAGTTTGCTGATTTCGGCAAAACGCCATTCTCGCGAAAGCCAGCCTTCGCGTACCGCGATCAAATTATCGGCATGGGCAAATGCTGCATGTGCCGACCATACTTTTGCCCGCAGAAACAGGACCGGAATAATCAGCAAAGCCCATGCAACATAAGCCTGGTAGAAAATCGCGCCCGAAATTGTCGCAAGCAACACCATCAATGCCGGCATCAGGAATTCACGTTTCCAGGCATCGTCATGCAACGGCTGCCAGCTCTTGATTGGCCACTGATCACTTGCCAGGAAACGGGCGATCAACTGGTCCATTTCTTCCGGTGACGCCAATGGCACCAGATCGCGCAGCGGTGATTTGTCCTCCTGGTTCATTTCAACGCCGGCAGCGCTATCCACTTTCAAGCTGCGCTTGTTGAAACGGCGATGCAACCAGCCCTCGGCAAGACCGTAAGCCTGGATCCGGCGCAACGGCAGGCTGCTGCGCAAACGCGACAGCAACCCGCGCTGAACGGTCAGACGGCGTCCGCGTTGCGACAAATTGAAGCCGTGATATTGCAACAATGCCATCGCCACCGAAAACAAACGCAGCAGCACTACGAAGAAAACAATCAGCAGCAGGATGCCCAATACCGTTGCCGACGTACCCAGATGCAAACTGTCCGACCAACCGAATAAAAATTTGACGGCAGGCTTGATAAATTTGCCGATTGAATTGCCGGCGCCCTGCGACAAAAGATAGGCAGCGCCGCCAATCACGAGCATGCCGCGATTATTGATGAGCCCGAGTTTGACCACATCGAGCATCGACAGGCTATGCAGCGTTGATGCATCCGACGATGCCGCTTCCTGTGTCGAACTATTGGCAACGGTTCCGACGTTGGCACGAATCAATTCTTCCAGCGCGTGCGCATCTGCGAGGCTCAGCACCCGCATTTCCGCTTCGGCTTTCGCGCCGCCGGCCGCTTCGAGCCTGACTTCGGCAACATTGAAAAGGCGATGCAATATGTTCTGCGTAATCGAAACGTTCTGGATTCGGCTGAACGGAATATGCCGAACCGATTTCTGGAAAACTCCGCTACGCACGACCAACTCGTCGCCGTGCACGCGATATCGATAAGTGAAGTACTGGAATACCGAATAAATCGCCAGCGCCACAACGCCGATCAGCGAATAAAATTCATAACGATCGCCACGCCCAGTGAACAATAAAATGAGCAACGGAAAGGCAAACTGCCTGAGCTGCACCAGCAGCACGAACATCCACGACATCGGATGCAGGCGACGCTGTTTTTCAATCTCGGAATCGGCTACGGCAATGCCGACCTTTTCCGGCTCACTCGTCATTTTGACGATCCTTCGGCACCAATGCATCGCGCAGGTATTCGGCGTCGGCCAGCAATAGGCCTGACTGCCTGAGGGCGCGCTCCTGGCTGCCGGCCGTATGGATCACCAGCGTCGCCAGGCCAAAACGGCGTTCCAACGGACCACGTTCGAAATCCAGATGTTGCACGCGCGAACGTGGCAAGCAAATTTGCTTGAACCACATCTTGCCACGTCGCACATTCAAGGCTTCGTCGTCGAGTTTCCAGAAGGTGTTTTTCCATCGCTTGTGCGCGATCACTGCCGCCAGACTCGCGGTCAGCAGCGACAAGACCACAACTCCCGACAAGTACCACCACGGCGAATCGTCTTCGACAACCACGAAAATGCTTGCGGGCAATATCGTGATCACGAATGTCCAGACGGCACCGACACCGATGAATACATTGCGTGCCGACGGCGCCAATGGCCGCCATTGTTGAACCAGTTGCGGCACGGGAATTTCTTTGGTGATTTCAGTATTCATGATTTAGCGACGTAATTGCCTGTAGGGATTTTTTTCGCCGCTGTCGGGCGGCCTAAGCGTGTAGCGTTTGTAGGTCCATTGGTACTGCCGAAGGTCACGTTTTGCGATCGTTTCCACTTGTGCATTCATCACTTCGGTGGCCAGCAACAAATTTTTATCCTGGATGCGCGGATCTGCCATTTCAAAAAACAGATCGAAGCCGTCCTTGGTAGCTTCGGTATAAGCGAAGACCACCGGTGCCTGGCTGCGCTCGGCCAACTTTGGAATCAGGCTCAGGGTCAGCGCCCGCTTGCCGAAGAAAGGTGCGAATTCGCCGCCACCAAATTTCGGCTGCTGATCCGGCGTTATGCCGACCGTGCCGCCCGCTTGCAGCGTTTTCCACAAGGGCCGCATCGCGTTGGTTTCCGCCGGGACCAACAGCACGTTTTCGCCGCCACGGGCGCGTCGCAGAAACACGTCGCCCCAGGTTTCCTCGGGCACGCGATACACCAGCGCGAACGTGCCGCGCGAAGCCATGTACTCGATCAGCAATTCCCAATTGCCGTAATGCGGTGCTGCGATGATCAAACCTTTTCCCGTGGCCTGGGCAGCTTCGAGTTTTTCAATGCCGTGCACGTTTCGAATCAAACGCAAATTATCCGCACGCGGACGCGTCCAGATCCGCAGGGTTTCCAGCAGATTGCGGCCGGTCGAACGCATCACGGTTTTGACGAGCGCTTCGACCTCGTCCACGGCAACCGCTGCGTTGTATTGGAAATTCACGCGCGCCACTTTTGCTTCGCGCGTATTAAGTCTATAAGACAACAAACCCAGCATTTCGCCTATCGCGCGCTGCCACGACAAAGGCAAACGTCCCACGACAGCGGCCAGCAAAAATAAAAAATGCCCGAACCAGGCAAAAGTCTTCATAAGCCGAAGTCTAAACGGGAGTGCTTGGCGATGACCACATTAATTGACCCGCATTTGCCGACTCTGGCAGCATGCCTGGATGATTGCACTTATCCAGCGTGTTTCCGAAGCCAGCGTCGAGGTCGATGAAAAAATTATCGGCGCCATCGATACCGGATTGCTTGCCTTGGTCGCCGTGCAACCGGGCGATGATGAAACGCGTATTCAGCGCATGTGCGAACGCTTATTGGGCTACCGCGTGTTTGGTGATGAACAGGGCAAGATGAACAAATCGCTGCAGGATGTCGGTGGCGGCTTGCTGCTGATCAGCCAATTTACCCTGGCGGCCGACACCAATAGCGGCAAGCGGCCGAGTTTCAGTAAGGCAGCCAGCCCGGAGGACGGTCTGAAAGGCTTTGAACGCCTGCTAAACCTGTGCCGTCAGCAGCACCCGAAGGTTGAAACCGGCCAGTTTGGCGCCCATATGAAAGTCAGGCTGGTCAATGACGGTCCCGTCACGTTTTGGCTGGAAACTTAAGCCCCAAAATAACCTGAATAAAATCAGTTACTTGCCGCTTAAGTCTTGATTCCTATATAATGCCGGGTTCCTTAACGTCTGCGGCTTTTTTTCAATGAGCATCGATCGTCCGACGCAACAGT
>UEXZ01000205.1_pt1 | contig 8591 bp, 10 predicted proteins | sample 4301071 | NCBI WGS metagenome assembly UEXZ01 (sample SAMEA4773183, study PRJEB27434) | metagenome | biome: 2259; feature: agricultural soil; material: soil | place: USA | collected 2014-09 | depth 0.25 m
GCAGGCAATCAAAACCGCACAAGCGGAAACCAACAAGCCAACCTTGATTTGCTGCCGCACCGTGATTGGTTTCGGTGCGCCGAATAAAGCCGGCAAGGAATCCGCGCACGGCGCGCCATTGGGCAAGGATGAACTTGAGGCAGCACGCATTCAATTGAATTGGCCGCACCCGGCTTTCGAAGTACCGGAAAATATTTATGCCGGTTGGCGTGCCGGTAACACTGGCCTGGTTCGCGAGGAACAGTGGAATCGTTTGTTCGACGCTTATGCAAAAGCATATCCGACCGAAGCAGCAGAATTGACCCGCCGTTCGCACGGCGAATTGCCGGAAACTTTTGCCGATGATGCGAATGCTTATATCGCCAAGTTGCAAAGCGAGGGGCCCGTTGTTGCTTCGCGTAAAGCATCGCAAATGGCAATCGAAGCGTTCGCACCCTTGCTGCCGGAATTAATCGGCGGTTCGGCCGATCTTGCGCACTCGAACCTGACTTTGTGGAAAGGCAGCAAATCGGTGACCTCAAGCGACGCCAATGCAAATTACGTGTATTTCGGCGTGCGCGAATTCGGCATGACGGCGATCAGCAATGGTCTGGCATTGCACGGCGGCTTTTTGCCATACGACGCCACCTTTTTGGTGTTCTCGGATTACTCGCGCAATGCACTACGCATGTCGGCGCTGATTCCGGCTCGCACGATTCACGTATTCACCCATGATTCGATTGGCCTGGGCGAAGACGGTCCGACCCATCAGCCGGTCGAACACCTCGCATCGCTGCGCTATATCCCGAACAACGACTTGTGGCGCCCATGCGACGCCGTCGAATCGGCGGTGTCCTGGAAAAAGGCAATCGAACGCAAGGACGGCCCGACCTGCCTGATTTTCTCGCGTCAAAATCTTGCCCATCAGGCGCGCGATGCAAAACAAGTGGCCGATATCGAACGCGGCGGGTACGTTTTGCACGATGCAGCGAATTTCGATCTGATCATTATCGCGACCGGTTCCGAAGTGGAGCTTGCTATGCAAACAGCCAAGCAGCTCGATACGCAGGGCATCAGGGCACGCGTGGTATCAATGCCGAGCACAAATACCTTCGATAAACAGGACAAGGCTTATCGGGAGTCCGTTTTGCCACCGTCCTGCCGTAAACGCATTGCGATTGAAGCCGGCGTGACCGATTACTGGCGCAAATATGTGGGCCTCGATGGCGCCGTTATCGGTATCGACAGCTTTGGTGCTTCAGCTCCAATCGATGCCTTGTACAAACATTTTGGCATCACGGTGGACGCAGCCGTTGCAGCGGCGAAAGCACTGTAATTTCGATGACCGAAGCATTGGCATTCTTGCAGGAGATCGCCGCGATTTGGTGGGTGTGGCTGATCGTGGCGTTTGTGATGGCGGGTTCGGCGGCATTCTCCGGCATGTTCGCGCTCGCTTCCGGTACTGCATTTGGAACCCATTACCATACGCTGACTTCGCGTCAGCGCTGGATGAGTCGTTTCGCTTTATACAGTGCGATCTTGACTTGTTTTTTTACGACGGTGGTTGGTTTTGCCGCCGCGATTTATTGCGTGATTTTGCTGCTGCGCTGAAATCATTTGCAGATTACATCTCTGAAGCTGCTGACGGCGCTGGTGAAAAACACCAGCGCCGTCCTTACTTCATTCTTCGGGGATGATGTATTCCACCGGTACCAACGCTAGCGCGGGAATCGCAATGCCTTGGTGTGTAGCCGGATGGAAACGCCAGGTCGCCAGTACATGCTTGATCGCGTTTCTATCGAGTTCGCGATAGCCGCTGCTTTTCTTCAACTGGACATCGATCGGTTTGCCGGTGGCATCCACCATTACCAATAATAAGACCGTGCCTTGTTCGCCATTACGCAATGAAGCAACCGGGTAGCGTGGTGAAGGAGCGTATTCGGTACGCAAACTAATCGGCCCGCTTGGCGGTGGGATAACTGGACCAACGATGATTCCCGTGGGTTCGATATAAGGCGTTGAATTGGGTCCGCTGTCATTGGTGATGATGGCTGGGTCGACTGGCGGATCCAGGGTTGGTGTCGTCATCAATTTCGCTTCGACCGGCTTAACTTCCGGCTTGGGATCCTTCGGCGGTGGTAATACAGGTGGCGGATCTTTCGGCTTGATAAATTCCGGCACGATGTAGGTGTCTTCGACCACGGGAAGCGGCGGGGCATAGGTCATCGGCGCCATCAGCATCATCAGCGCTGCTACATGCACAGCCAGAGCGGCTGCAATACCGCCGATGCGGGGCGGGCTCAGGGGTTCATCTAGGTGGATACTGGCAAGACTCATGACACACCTCCGTCGTTGGGTGCAGTCATTAACGAGCCATTGATAAATTCGGGGTTAAACTGAATGAGTGATTAAATTAATTGGTTTTCGAAGCACGGGAAACAGCTATTTCAGAGATGTTCATTCGTGCAATGCAAACTGGCGTTCCCTGAACAGGAGTCTTCATCATGAACTACCGTAATTTCTTACTAGCCTTGGGCTTGGCTTTCAGCTTTAACGCCCATGCATTCGATAGCTATGCATTCGGGTTCAGTCCACGAACCGGCGACGTCTGGATGGATGGACAACTGGGCGATATGAATGTCTATGCCCGAGGTGACCGCAACGGTTTTATCGATGACGTGGTAGTGAATTTCGGCGCGCCGCGTTACGTGGTTACCCAATATGTCGTCGATCGTCGTTGGGCACCTGGCGATGTCTATTACGCATGCGCATTGGCGCATGAGCTGCGTGTTCCCTGCTTGAATGTGCTGCGCGATTACGACAAAAACCACGGCCAGGGCTGGGGCGTTATTGCCAAACGTATGGGCATCAAGCCTGGCTCGCCTGCTTTCCATGCCTTGAAGGGCAATGTCGGAAAATCGAACGGCAAATTCAAATCGAAGGGCAATAACAAGGGCTCGGCCGTGATGCACGGCGACAACGACCATGGTCCTGGCAATTCCGACAAGGGCGGCAAGTCGAAAGACAACGGCAACCCAGGAAAAGGCAAGGAAAAGAAAGGCAAAGGTCGTTAATGAGCTCAGGCTCTGAAATGGTGACCCATCGCGGCGGCTGTCATTGCCGCCGCGTTTTGTATGAAGTCGATGCACCGGCCGAGATCACCGTGCAGGATTGCAATTGCTCTCTGTGCCGTGCCACCGGGTTCCTGCATTTGATCGTGCCGCTTTCAAGGTTTCGATTATTGAGCGGACAGGATGTACTGACCGAGTACACCTTCAATACCGGTATCGCGAAACATCTTTTTTGCAGCGTCTGCGGCATCAAAAGTTTTTACATCCCACGCAGCAATCCCGATGGCATCGATGTCAATGTCCGTTGCCTCGATGCCGGTACCGTGAAGGAAATGACGATTGAGGCCTTTGATGGCGATAATTGGGAAGCCAACGCGGCCGGATTGGCCCATCTATCGCAAAGCTAGCGGCGAAGCCGTACGTTACATCGTAAAATAGCCGGATGAATTCGGCCTATCTCAACTCACAAGCCCTCTCCGTCGCCCCGATGATGGATTGGACTGATTCTCACTGTCGCGCTTTTCATCGCATTCTGGCCCCGCACGCGCGGCTGTACACCGAGATGGTGCATGCACAGGCGGTCATTCATGGCGACCGCGATCGTTTGCTGGGTTTTGATCAATCCGAGCATCCGCTGGCTTTGCAATTAGGCGGCAGCGATCCGGCGCATCTTGCCGAGGCAACCAGCATTGGCGAGCAATGGGGGTATGACGAAATCAATTTGAATGTCGGCTGCCCATCGGACCGTGTACAGGCCGGACGCTTTGGTGCCTGCCTGATGAAAGAACCGGGTCTGGTTGCCGACTGCATCGCCAGCATGCAAGCCGCAGTGAAAATTCCGGTCACGGTGAAGTGTCGTCTGGGTGTCGATGAACTGGAAACCTACGAACACTTTTTGGACTTCGTCGATACGGTTGCGAAAACCGGTTGCAGTTTTTTTGTCGTGCATGCGCGCAAGGCATGGCTGAGCGGTTTGTCGCCGAAGGAAAACCGCGAGATTCCACCGTTACGGTATGACTGGGTGTACGAATTGAAAAAGCAGCGCCCTGATTTGACCATCGTATTGAATGGTGGCTTGAGCAATGTCGAAGCGAGCATGGAAGTGCTGCCGCAGGTCGATGGCGTAATGATCGGGCGCATGGCGTATCACGAACCTTATCGGTTGCATCAACTCGATCGCGCAATTTATTCGAATGGATCGGCACCCGAAAGTCGCGAAGCGTTATTGATGAAATACCGGCCATATGTCGAAGCGCAATGCGCACGTGGCATCGGCGTGAAGCATATCACCAGGCATATTCTGGGTTTATTCCACGCCCAACCAGGTGGTCGCATGTTCCGGCAAGTGCTCAGCGAGAAAGCGCACAAGTCGCAGGGCTGGGAAATAATCGAAGAAGCTTTGCAGGCAACCCGCGTTTAAAGTCACATCTGCGGCGGTGCCGCCAATTCCTTGGCGCTCAAGAAACCATCCTTGTTACGGTCTTGCTTGCCAAACTGGAGAGCCAGCCGGTCGTGATGTTCTTTCAGCGTGAACGTTTTCGCTCTCGGAACCAATTGCTCGTCCGGCGTTAAAACACCGTCGGCATTCTTGTCCATTTGTTCGAATGCCCAGCTCATCGCTTTCTGGAACTCGATCAGTGAAACCCGCTTGTCGCCATCGGCATCGAAGCTGGCCAGGTATTCATTCTGGTTCTGCGCCGAAGCACAAAACGAAATCAGCATCAGTGCCGTAGCACCGATGCAGATCGATATTTTCTTATGCGCGTGCAGGTGCGAGTGCATAACCTTTCAGCCTGAATGAAAATTCTTCCAGTGCGGCGATGCCGGAGTTTTCCGCTTCGGCACACCAAACGCGAAGTGCATTCATCTTAGCATCGACTTCGGCCGACTTCAGTTCATAAATCGCCAACAAACGTGCGCGATGGGCCATCAAGGTAGCCAATTTCGGGCTTTCGGCAATAAAGCGATTGAGCTTTTCACGATGGGTATCGTCCAGCCATTTGCCCTCGCTGCGGAATGCGTTGCGTAAGCGGCGCGGTAAATCCTTGGCATCCTGCTTGAATTGCGGTTTCAGCACGACGTGGAAATAATCGGTTGCCACCTGCCAGCGATGGGTCATGATCGCGCGCAGGGTTTCGGCATCCGGTACGTTGATGTTCGGACGAACATCCAGCTCGGGTGCAACGCGCAACACTTTGGCGAGATGCAGTTTCCGCAACACGCTGATCGCGAACCAGCCGATGTCGAATTCGTATTTGCGCAAGGCGAATTTCGCCGAGCTTGGAAATGCGTGGTGATTGTTGTGCAGTTCTTCGCCGCCGATCCAGATGCCCCAAGGCGTCAGATTGGTTGCGGCATCGCTGGTGTCGAAATTGCGATAGCCCCACCAGTGGCCAAGACCGTTGATGATGCCGGCGCCGTGGAATGGCATCCAGCACATATGCAATGCCCATATGGTCAGGCCCGGTGCGCCGAATAACGCGACATAGAGAATTAATAACGTGGAAACGCCCAGCACGGGGTATTTCGAATAAAGATTTTTTTCGATCCAGTCGTCCGGCGTACCTTTGCCATATTGCTCGAGCATGTTTTTATCGAGCGCCGCATCGCGATACAGATCAACGCCGCGCCACAGGACATTCGACAAGCCTTTTACACGCGGACTATGCGGATCTTCTTCGGTTTCGCATTTCGCGTGGTGCTTGCGGTGAATCGCGACCCATTCCTTGGTGACCATGCCGGTACTAAGCCATGACCAGAAACGAAACCAATGCGTGATGACCGGATGGAAATCGACGCCGCGATGGGTTGCGCTGCGATGCAAATATAAAGTGCTGCTCATCATCGTGAGCTGGCAGACCACTAATAAAACGAGCGCCATCTGGCCGTAACTGGCTAGGGTGAATCCATGAGTCAGCCAGTCGAATAGGGCGGTGGGCATTAAAAACTCCGTGGGTAATGCGTTTGAAACGCGAATGATGAGGCTTTGATTGGCCCTCGTCACCCTTCATGGGGGTACGGAAGCGTGAATTCAATTAAACTGTGAAGCTCATCCGGTTAAACTGTTCAGCATGAAAAAACTTCGCTTGGCTACCCGTAAAAGTGCGCTGGCACTTTGGCAAACTGAACACGTCGCGGCACGGCTGCGTGCCATTCACCCGGAATTGGAAGTCGAATTGGTACCGATGAGTACGCGCGGCGACCGGATCCTGGATAAGCCTTTGGCGGATATCGGCGGCAAGGGGTTATTTTTGAAGGAATTGGAAGTCGCCATGCTGGAAGGCGAAGCCGATGCGGCCGTGCATTCCCTGAAAGACGTGCCGATGGAGTTGGATGGCCCATTCCAGTTGGCGGCCATTCTCGAGCGTGCCGATCCGTTCGATGCTTTTGTTTCGGTCAAGATTTCCGATTTCGATGCATTGCCTCATGGTGCCAAAGTGGGCACTTCTTCGCTTCGTCGACAAGCGCAATTGCGTGCGCGCCGTTCAGATTTACAAATTCTCGATTTGCGCGGCAATGTGAACACGCGTTTATCTAAACTGGAAAATGGCGAGTACGACGCGATTATTCTTGCCTGCGCCGGTCTGGACCGTCTTGGCTTATCGCGCTACATCCGTCATCGCCTTGATGCGCCTAGCTGGTTGCCGGCGGTGGCGCAGGGAGCCATCGCGATCGAGTGCCGTGAAGACGATACGGAGACCGCGAAAATTCTCAGCGCGCTTAACCATAAAAAAACACAATTGTGCGTCGAAGCTGAGCGCGCGATGAACCGAATGCTGCACGGTAGTTGCCATGTGCCCGTAGCCGCTTACGCTACGCTTGAGGGAAATATATTAAGCCTGGAAGGATTAGTGGGTTCTGCCAAGACTGGCCAATGCGTTCGTGCGCAAGCGGTTGGTCACGCGCATGATCCCGCAGGCTTGGGCCGTTTGGTCGCAACCGAATTACGTTTGCACGGAGCGGATGAATTAATGAAGTCATGAGGAACATGACTGTTTTTTGGCAATAGGTGTCCGTATGCATTTTCCAATGTTTCATTTGGCATTTCCGGTCAGCGAATTGGACGAAGCGAAAAACTTTTACCAGCATGTTTTCGGCGCAACTCTCGGACGCCAGCGCGAACAGTGGTGTGACATTTACATGTTCGGTTGCCAAATCACGCTGCATCAGCAACCCGCGCAAGTCATCCCGAAAGAGGATCAGGGCGTTCGACATTTTGGCGCCGTGCTGACATGGCAGCAATGGGAAATCCTTTCGCAAAAACTGGTCGAGAAAAACGTCGAGTTTGAATTGCCGCCGGCTATTTCCCATGTCGCACAGCAAAACGAACAGGCGAAAATGGCACTGTGTGATCCAAGCGGAAATATCATCGAGTTGAAAGCGTATCGTTATCCGAAGACTGCGCTTGAACTTATCTAATCCGCATTCTTGAATTTCCGTGTTCAATGAAAGCACCGATAGCGAGAGTGATCCCCGACTCAAAAAACTAAGCGAGTTGTGCTTGGCTTTGCCGGAAGTTACACGATCGACGGTGGGCGATCATTTCGATTTCAGGGTGCGCAAGAAAGTATTCGCTTATTTCCTGAATAATCACCATGGCGACGGCATCGTTTCGGTCTGTTGCAAGTCCGAGTTGGGCGAAAATGTCGACCGCGCGAATCGCGAGCCAAATCGGTTTTATTTGCCGGCTTACATCGGAAAACAGGGCTGGTTCGGATTGCGTATGGACAAAGGCGCAATCAACTGGGCTGAGGTCGAGAATATCCTGAAACTCAGTTATTGCCTGGCAGCCCCGAAAACCTTGGCGAAACAGGTATATCCCTGATTTCTGAGTTCGTTGTGAGCACGGAACACTTGTAGATAGTTGTAAACAAGCCCCGGCGAACAGTGCCAGAGGCAAACGGTTTGCTACAATTCGCCGGCAAACAGGGGCCGTTTATGCAAGAGACCAAACCACAAATTTCCATCATCATCGAATGGGAAAACGTGAAGTTGTCGGAAATGGATCGTTGCCGCGAGATGTTGCGCGCGATGGCGAAACAAATCCCGGAATATTTCGACAATCATCCTGGTCCGGATTCGAACAACTCGGTGTCCGCTGCAGAAATCCTGATTCTCTACGATGCCGGCGCTTTCGACGGCGGTTTTATCGAAGACATCGTCGCCGCGGAAATTCCGCGCGGCACCAGGCATTGCCAATGGCGCATCATCGCAGCCGGCAGCGAAGGTTATTACGGTCTGAAAAATATCGGTTCGCGCCAGGCGCAGGGCGACATCCTGCTGTTTATCGACAGCGATCTGATCCCCGAGCCGAAATGGATCGAGAACATGCTGTCGCCGATGAAAAACCCGGACTGCAAAGTTGTCGCAGGCCATGCCTATGTTACGCCCGACGATATGCTTAGCCGCACCTTTGCACTGACCTGGTTTTTCCCGCTGCGTGCAACCGAAGCAAAAATATCGCCGGCAAAGGGTTTTTTTGCCAATAGCGTGGCGTTCCGGCGCGAAATTTTTCTGGCGCATCCGTATGAAGTCATCCCG
>UEXZ01000425.1_pt1 | contig 8516 bp, 7 predicted proteins | sample 4301071 | NCBI WGS metagenome assembly UEXZ01 (sample SAMEA4773183, study PRJEB27434) | metagenome | biome: 2259; feature: agricultural soil; material: soil | place: USA | collected 2014-09 | depth 0.25 m
CCCCAGAAATTATCGATCGGCTCAATGGCAACTACATCGATCGGCAGCACGCCATTACGGGAGAAATGCGAAATCACCTGACCCTGGTCACGATCAATCCGGACACCGACAGGCAGGGAATCGGGTGTCGGCAGATTTGCATCCCACGGGATCGCCGACATTCGCAGATTTTCAACCCATAACGTGGCCTGGCGGTTTTTCATCGTCCCCAGATCAAGCAACAACCGCGGGTCAATCGCCACGTCGTGGTCGCCATATCGCATGAGAAACAGCTGAACGCCTGCCACTTCCGTCTGTGGATTCGGCCACCAGGCAATCACACCGGAGTCATAAATGCGATCAGCGCGCTGCGGCTTTAAGCCATCGTTCTGAAGAAAACCGGTACTGCACTTGCGTTCAGTCGCCTGCCAATATCCAATCGCGCGGATATAAGGGCGTGATATGGCCGCATGTTGCATTGCATCCATATGCTCTTGCGAACAACGCTCTGCCTTGAGGCGGTCGAGCCCGGCCAGCATGTCACGGGTGTCCACGAAAATATGTTCAGTGCGTTGTCCGAGCGTAGCTGCCAAACCCCCGGCATAGGCTTCTTCGGATTCGACCGATTCGTTCCACAGGAACCACATGCTGGCCAGAAATAGTGCCGCAACACCGATCAATGCCAGAAGTGCACCACCAAACATGATTTTTTCGCGGCGGCGCATGCAGTGTCTTCTCAATAGGCCGGCTGGAGAAACCGCGGAATAACGGCATTGGCGCGATAGTTTCGTGCCAGATAGTTTCGCGCCAGATAGCGAGACTCTTCAAAAGCCTTGATGTGGCGTTCAGGCAACATCCCAGTCCCCCTCTTGAAGGTGAGCAGCGCATATTAACTTCAAGCCGTATAAAAACACAAAACCGCCACTTGGGCGGTTCGATGTGTTGGCTAATTAACAAGCTTTTGCAAATGCCCAAGCCGGTGCTCCGGCAGCGGATTTGTCAGACCGGGAACGCCTGGCGGCACCATGACAGGATTGGTTCCGCGAAGACGCCCATGACCAACAAGGCCATCGCATTCACCGTGAAGGCAATGCGCAGATGGCTATCACCATGCAAACGCGGGGCTTCGGACTTCGGCTCTTCGAAGAACATCGCACGAATAATGCGCAAATAGTAGAAAGCACCGACGACTGCAGTCACCACGCTCAGGATGACCAGCCAGGTGTAGCCCGCAACCAGGGCGGCCTTGATGACTTCAAGCTTGGCCCAGAAGCCGAGGAACGGCGGCACGCCAGCCAGCGAAGCCATCACGAACAAAACCATCAGCGCGTGGAACGGGTTGTGCTGCCACAGTCCGCGGAAATCGGACACTTCTTCTGCTTCAAAACCTTTGCGCGACAGCGTGATGATCGCGGCAAACGCTGCGGCAGTCATCAACGAGTACGAAATCGCGTAAAACATCGATGCGCTATATCCGGTGTTATCCGCACAAACCAGGCCCATGAATAAAAAGCCGACGTGCGAGATGGTCGAATACGCCAACAGTCGTTTCAGATTCGATTGCACGAGTGCAATGACATTGCCGATCACCAGAGAGAATGCGGCGAGATAGGCAACCATGTCGCCCCAATGCACATCGGTACCACCGACACCCATTTCCAGCAGGCGATACGCCATCCCGAAAGCAGCCAATTTCGGCGCCGCTGCAATCAGCAAAGTGATCGCGGTCGGTGCACCCTGGTAAACGTCGGGCAACCACATATGGAATGGCGCCGCACCAAATTTAAACGCGATGCCTACCAGCATGAATACGACGCCCAGCAGCAACATGTTTTGATTCGCCGTGATGCCCGATGCGGAATAAATTTCCTGCAATTGCAGGCTGCCGGTTGCGCCATAGATCATCGACATGCCGTACAGCAACAAACCGGAGGCCAGTGCACCCAACACGAAATATTTCATGGCGGCTTCGGATGCCAGGCGGTTATCGCGATCCATCGCAACCAGGCCGTAGGAACTCAAGGCAAGCAATTCCAGGCCGAGATATAAGGTCACCATGCTGCCGGCCGAAATCATCAGCATCATGCCGAGCACCGAGAACAAGGCCAGCGAATAGAACTCGCCTTTGAACAAATCGCGGTCGATCAGGTAAGGCTTGGCATAAATCAGGCTAAACGCAGACACCAGATAGACGGACATTTTCAAAACATCACTGGCGATATCGCGAACGAATGTATTGCTGAATGCGAATACCTGCTCGGTTGCCATATCCCGCGCGGTTAATACCGCCGCTGCCACCAGCACCAGGATGGAAAGGAAATGGATCAAACCCCGACGCTGCGGCGAGATGAATAAATCGAGCATCAACAATGCAAATGCCGCCCCGCACATGAAAATTTCCGGGGTGACGATATACAAATCAGCCATGACGAATGTTGAAGGTAGCATCGTGTTTCCTTACAGCTTGGTCGCGTTCAACTGACCAAGCAGTTGAGTGACCGAACTATCCATTAAATCGGTAAGTGGTTTTGGATAAATGCCGATCGCCAGTACACCGGCGGCGAACAGCAGCAGCACCAAAGCTTCACGGGCGTTGATGTCTTTCAGCTCGGCCACATGGTGATTCGCAACATCGCCAAAAATAACGCGCTTGACCATCCATAGCGTGTAAGCCGCACCAAGGATCAAGGTCATTGCAGCAAAGAAAGCCGTCACCGGCGATTGCTGGAAGGCAGCCAGAATGACCATGAATTCACCGACGAAACCCGAAGTGCCCGGCAAGCCGGCATTCGACATCGCGAAGAATACGAACAGACCGGCGAACCACGGCATGGTGTTGATGACGCCGCCGTAATCTTTAATCATCCGGCTGTGCATGCGGTCGTACAGCACGCCGACGCAGCTAAACATCGCGCCGGAAATAAAACCGTGCGAAATCATTTGCACCATCGCGCCTTGCATGCCGAGCGCTGCCGCATCGGTATTGCCGCTATCTTTCATCAGACTGAATGCGATGAATGTACCAAGCGTTACAAAACCCATATGTGCAATCGACGAATAGGCAATCAGCTTCTTCATGTCCTGCTGCACCAATGCCACCAGGCCGATGTAAACAACGGCAATCAGCGACATCAGGATAATCAGCCAGGCATATTCATGGCCCGCATCGGGAAGAATCGGCAGAGTAAAACGGATGAAGCCGTAACCACCGATTTTCAACATGATCGCGGCCAGCACGACAGAACCTGCAGTCGGTGCCTCCACGTGGGCATCCGGCAACCAGGTGTGGACCGGGAACATCGGAACCTTGACCGCAAACGCTGCCAGGAACGCAAAGAACAGCCACATTTGCTCTTCCGCATTCAACGACAACTTGTACCAGGCTTCCAGTTGGAAGCTGCCGGATTTGAGATACAAGTAAACCAGACCAACCAGCATGAACACCGATCCAAGAAAGGTGAACAGGAAGAATTTGATACTCGCATAAACACGGCGTGGTCCGCCCCAGACACCGATGATGATGAACATCGGGATCAACATGCCTTCGAAGAATACGTAGAACAATACCGCATCCATCGCGCAGAACACGCCGACCATCAAACCTTCAAGAATCAGGAAAGCGGCGAAATATTGCGGTACGCGTTTCTCGATCGAACTCCATGCGCCAATCAGCACCAGCACCGACGTGAAGGTCGTTAGCAAAATCAACGCGATGGAAATTCCGTCTACACCGAGATTGTAGAAAATATTGAAGCTCGGAATCCAGGCATGCGTTTCAAGTAGTTGCATGCCAGGTGCAACCAGGTCGAATTCCTGATAAAGCGGAATACCCAGCGCCAGCGTGACAATCGCAACAAGCAAGGCAAACCACTTTGCCTGTATGGCATTTTTTTCACTGAAAAACAGCGTCAGCCCACCGCCAATAATTGGCAGCCAAATCAACAGGCTTAGCAATGACGACTTAAGATCCATCCGAACTTCCCCAGTGCTTACACGCCGAGATTTCTGGCCAACAACGCCAACAAGGCGATGAGTCCCAAAATCATTGCAAAGGCATAAATATACAAACGGCCGCTTTGGATTTGGCGGACCAAACCTGCGGTTCTATCAATCAATACGGCTGTGCCATCGACAAACACGCCATCGATAATCACGGTGTCAATGTACTTCGCGGCCGATTTACCCAGCGCAATGCCGCCCGCCGCAAAACCCTTGATCCAGAGATCATCCATGCCGTATTTGTTTTCGAGAATTCGAATCGGCAATGCAAAAATCTTCTGGCAGGTTTTCGCGACTTCGATATTGAACAAATAGATATAGGTCGCCAACGCAAAACCGGAGAACGCCAGCCAGAAAGCCGGTGCCATGAAGAAATGCAGGCCCATGTGCACGTTGATGCCTTGCACGCCGCCGAATTCCTCGGCAATCTTGTTAAACAACTGATGTTCGTTGGCAACGGTAATCGGGCCAGTGAAAAAATCGCCGAACAACATCGGACCTACCGTGAGGAAACCGACGATCACCGATGGAATTGCCAGCAAAATCAGCGGCAGCGTAACGACCAGCGGCGACTCGTGTGGCGTATGCGCGCCATGGTGATCGTCATGTGCATCATGCCCATGCGCCAGTTCCTGTTCGTGCTCGACGGTATCGGCTTCAGGCGCCACGTAATGGTCGGGAATCTCGTCGTGGAAACGTTCCTTGCCGTGGAAGGTCAGGTAGAACAGACGGAAGCTATAGAAACTGGTGACGAAGACACCAAGCAACACGGACCAATAGGCATATTGATTAACCCACGTGCCCTCTTCGGCTGCCAGATGGGTCGCATCGATGATCATGTCCTTCGAGTAATAACCCGACAGAAATGGAAAACCGGTCAACGCCAGAGTGCCGATCAAGGAAGTCCAATAAGTAATCGGCATGTATTTTTTCAGACCGCCCATTCTGCGCATGTCTTGTTCATGGTGCATGCCTATGATGACCGAGCCGGCCGCCAGGAATAACAAGGCTTTGAAGAAGGCGTGCGTCATCAAGTGGAACACCGCACCGCTATACGCGGACACACCGAGTGCAACTGTCATGTAACCCAATTGCGACAAGGTTGAATATGCCACGACGCGTTTGATGTCGTTTTGCACGATGCCCATCAAACCCGTAAAGAAAGCGGTGGTAGCACCGATGAACAATACGAATTGCAACGCAGTTTCGCTGAGTTCGAACATCGGCGACATGCGGGCCACCATGAAGATGCCCGCGGTGACCATGGTTGCAGCGTGAATCAATGCAGAGATTGGCGTTGGGCCTTCCATCGAGTCAGGTAGCCAGACATGCAACGGCACTTGTGCCGATTTACCCATCGCACCGATGAACAAACAGATGCAGATAAAGGTAATTACTGTCGTGCTATGGGTGTCGAGAAGACTGAAAGTGGTTCCGAAAACTGTCGGATGCCATTCCGGAATATAGGTGAAAGCCGCTTGCGCGCTCACGGTCAACTGGCTGAATACTTCTGCGTAATCCAGCGACTCATAGGAATACAGGATCGCAGCAATGCCCAGCAAGAAACCAAAGTCGCCAACGCGATTGACAAGAAAGGCTTTCAGGTTCGCGAAAATAGCGGTTGGACGTTTGTACCAGAAACCGATCAGCAAATAGGACACCAGACCGACCGCTTCCCATCCGAAGAACAATTGCAGGAAATTGTTACTCATCACCAGCATCAACATCGAGAAGGTAAACAACGAGATGTAGCTGAAGAAACGCTGGTAGCCGGGATCTTCTTCCATGTAGCCAATCGTGTAGACATGCACAAGCAAGGACACGAAAGTCACAACGACCATCATCATCGCCGTCAGGTTATCGATCATAAAACCGATGTGTGCGGAATAATTTCCGATATCGTAGAAGGTGTAGATGTTTTCGTTGAATGGCAGCTTCTGCCCGGTGTAAAGCTGGAACAGAACCTGGCATGCGAGCGCACAGCTGATACCTACGCCGGCAATGGTGACGGCATGCGCACCGGTTCGGCCAATCTGCTTTCCAAACAGTCCTGCAACGATAGCTCCCAATAATGGCGCCAGGGCAATTATCAGCAGGAAGTTGGTGGAGAGTTGCGAAGAATCCATCAGCATCAGCCCTTCAGAGAATCCAGCTCGGCCACATTGATGGTGCGGCGGTTACGGAACAAGGTGACCAGGATTGCCAGGCCGATTGCAGCTTCGGCGGCAGCCACGGTAAGAATGAAAAACACGAAAACCTGACCCGACACTTCAGCGTTGAAGCGCGAAAACGCAACGAAATTCACGTTCACGGCGAGTAGCATCAATTCGATGCACATCAGAAGCACGATCATGTTCTTGCGATTGATGATGATGCCGGCGATGCTCAGGCAAAACAGCACTGCGCCCAGCAATAGATAATGGTTCAGACCAATCATGGCGATGACTCCCGCTTGGATTCCGCTTTCATTTTGACCAGACGCACGCGGTCTTCGCGGCGCACCATGACTTGCTTGGACGGGTCTTGAGTCTTGGTACCGCTGCGACGACGCAAAGTCAGCAGCACGGCGACCACGATAGCGACAGTCAAGATAACGGCAGCGATTTCAAATGGCAGCATGTAGCGTGTAAACAGCGCTTCGCCGATCCACTGGATATTGCTTTGACCCAAGGCGGCAGCCGGATCGGATTCGGAAAGTTCCGGCCATCCGTCTTTTTTCAAACCCAGTAAGCCGAGAATTTCCAGCAACATCACGGCAGCCACCAGCATCGCCACCGGGAAATATTTCGCAAAGCCTTCGCGCAACGGCGTGGTGTTGATATCCAGCATCATGACGACGAAAAGGAACAGCACCATCACCGCACCGACGTACACGAGAATCAGGACGATCCCGAGAAATTCGGCTTGCAGCAACAGCCACAGGCAGGCCGTCGTGAAAAAAGTCAGTACCAGACTCAGGGCGGCATGCACGGGATTCTTCAAGCTGATCACGCCGACCGCAGCCAGCACGGTAACCGTGAAAAATGCCCAGAAAGCAATTAATTCGGGAGACATCTGAGCCATCCTCAACGATATGCCGCATCGGCAGCGCGACGCGCGGCGATTTCGGATTCAAAGCGATCACCAATAGCCAACAACTTGTCTTTGGTGACAATATTTTCGCCGCGTTTTTCGAAATGGTATTCGTGAATATGGGTTTCCACGATCGAATCGACCGGGCAGCTTTCTTCGCAAAAACCACAGTAGATGCATTTGAACAAATCGATTTCATAACGCGTGGTACGGCGTTGGCCGTCGGCGCGCGGCTCGGAATCGATGGTGATTGCCAACGCCGGGCACACCGCTTCGCAAAGTTTGCAGGCAATGCAGCGTTCTTCGCCGTTTGGGTAACGACGCAATGCATGCAAACCGCGGAAACGCGGCGACTGCGGGAATTTCTCGAATGGATAATTCACCGTATAGGTCGGCTTGAACATGTATCTCAAGGTCAACCACATGCCTTTGATGAACTCGATCAACAGCAGGCTTTTAAGGTAGCTAATTACGCGAGACATTGTCTTAGCTCCCGATCACGAAGAAATTGTAGTAGGCCATGATTGCCGTCACGAAAATCCAGAAAATGGTCAGCGGAATGAAGACCTTCCAGCCCAGTCGCATGATTTGATCGTAGCGGTAGCGCGGGAAACTGGCGCGGAACCATACGAAAGAAAATGCGAACAGGAAAGCTTTGATGAATAACCAGCCGAACCATGGCTGACTCAGCCAGCCCCATGAAGTCGGGAATGGCGATAACCAGCCGCCCAGGAACAGCAGCGAGGCCAAGAAGCTGACCAGAATCATGTTGGCGTATTCGGCGAGGAAGAAAATCGCGAATGCCGAGCCGGAGTATTCAACGTGGAAACCGGCGACGATTTCGGATTCGCCTTCGGCGACGTCGAACGGCGCGCGATTGGTTTCCGCGACACCGGAAATAAAATAAATCACGAACAAGGGAAATAATGGAACTGCAAACCATTCCAGCAATCCGGCATCGCCTGCTTGCGCATTGACGATTTCGGTAAGGTTCATGCTGCCGGCGGCAACCAGAACGCCGACTAGCGCAAAGCCCATTGCGATTTCATAACTCACCACCTGTGCTGCCGAACGCAACGCACCGAGCATGGCGTATTTGGAGTTCGACGCCCAACCTGCCAGGATGATGCCGTATACGCTCATCGACGTCAGTGCCAGCAACATCAATAAACCGGCGTTGACGTTGGCGAGCACCATGCCATCGCTGAACGGAATCACGGCCCAGGCAGCGAATGCCGGTGCCAATGCAATCAACGGTGCCAGGCGATATAAAAATGGACTCGCGCTGCTTGGAAGAATCAATTCCTTGAACAGCATTTTGAACACGTCGGCAAAGGCCTGGATAAAACCGATACCGAAAATGCCACCGATAAATTGCGGTCCCTGGCGGACGTGCATCCAGCCAATGACTTTTCGTTCAAGCAAAGTGTAGAACGCAACCGAGATAATCAACGGCAATGTAACGA
>UEXZ01000156.1_pt1 | contig 8271 bp, 9 predicted proteins | sample 4301071 | NCBI WGS metagenome assembly UEXZ01 (sample SAMEA4773183, study PRJEB27434) | metagenome | biome: 2259; feature: agricultural soil; material: soil | place: USA | collected 2014-09 | depth 0.25 m
TGGCGAAACTGCAGGTGGCGTGGAATTGTCGGAAGAAATCCTGACTGCACCTACGGACGGTAAAGACGAGTCTTGGCGCAAGTATTGCGGCCTGATTGCCGCGCAATACCAATCCCAGGTTACCGGCCAGTTGATTACCTATTATTTGCCGCGCGCCAGTATGGAGCCGGATCAAAAAGACAATCTGACCGCCAGCAAATACAGTCGTCAAGTGGAGCAGGTCCAGGGTGCGGTTCAAAGAACCGTATTGCCGGGCAACATGCTGGTGTTCTGTTCGCCCGACAGCAAGACGATGGCCGACTTGGTCGTCGAGGCATTTGTAATGCCGCCAAAAGACGCATTGAAAGACTCCAAAGTGTTGTTTATCGGAAAGGTCGATGACAGCGAAAAAGTGAAAATCGCGGCTGAATCTGCATCAGCAACATTTGTTTTTGTCGAGGCGAAATAATCCGCAAGTAAAGCCGCGCAGTGACTGCGCGGCTTTTTCCCGAGTAATCCATGGCACTTATCATCAATCAGCTGTGTGTGAACTGCGATGTATGCGAACCGGCTTGTCCGAATCAGGCCATCACACAAGGCGAATCGATTTATATTATTCATCCGGAACGCTGCACCGAGTGCGTCGGTCATTTCGACGAACCGCAATGCGTGGTCGTGTGTCCGGTAGAGTGCATCGATAAAGATCCCGAGCACGTGGAAACCGAAGAACAATTACTCGAGAAGCTGCTCAAGCTCAAACAGGAGGCAGCGTGAAACGTTTTGTAGTCGGTGCATTGTTATTGCTGAGCTTCGGTCTGCAGGCCAAAACCGAAAGTAATCAGCCGAAGATCAAACCCTCCGCAGCCGCCATTGCCTCGTCGCATTTTTTGGCGACCCAGGCAGGCCATGAAATTTTGGCGAAAGGTGGCAACGCCTTCGATGCCGCCATTGCCGTTTCGAGTACGCTTTCGGTTGTCGAACCGATCAGCTCCGGCATAGGCGGAGGTGGTTTCTTCCTGTTGCACGACGCAAAAACCGGCCGCGATATCTTCATCGATGCGCGCGAGACTGCACCGGCATCGGCATCGCCTGAAAAATATCTTGATGCCAACGGCGAACTTGATCGCGACAAGGCAGAAAATGGCCCTTGGTCGTCGGGTATTCCCGGCTTGCCGGCAGGCCTGGTGCATCTGGCTAAACGATATGGTCGATTGCCGTTATCGGAATCATTGGCTCCGGCAATTCGTTACGCACGCGGCGGCTTCGACGTGTATCAGCGAATGGTCGAGCAATATGCCGAACGCAAAGACGTGATGGAACGTTATGAAGGAACGCGCAAGGTTTATCTTGCTGATGGCGACGGTCCCGAAGTAGGCGAGAAGTTTGTCCAGGCTGATTTGGCGCACACACTGGAATTGCTGGCGAAGTATGGCAATGACGGTTTTTATCGCGGCGAAATTGCTGACAAGATGCTGGCCGACGTCAAGAAATACGGCGGAGAGTGGATTGCAGCGGACTTGACCGGATACAAGATCAAGGAGCGCTCACCAATCCGTTTTAAATATCGTGATTGGGATGTCGTGACCGCTCCGCCGCCGTCATCGGGTGGCGTTGTGTTGGCCGAGATATTGCAAATACTCGAAGGTTGGGACCTTTCCAAGCTGGACGAGGCACATCGAGTGCATATCGTGACCGAAGCAATGCGGCGCGCCTACCGTGATCGGACTTTCTATCTTGGTGATCCCGATTTCGTCGATATGCCGATCGCGCGATTGATAAGCGATGATTACGCGGCAGGGTTGCGTGCATCGATTCTGCCGAATAAAGCGACGCCGAGTGCAATGTTGCCCGGTGAAAATCCGCCTCTGGAAGGCGTGAACACCACGCATTTCTCGATCATCGATGGCGACGGCAATATGGTGGCTGCCACGCAGACCGTCAATCTGGCCTATGGTTCGGGTCAGATAGTAGAAGGTGCCGGCTTCCTGCTGAATAATGAAATGGACGATTTTGCGTTGCGTCCCGGAACGCCAAATGCCTTTGGCGTGCTTGGCTATGATGCAAATGCGGTGGCGCCGCACAGGCGCATGCTGAGTTCCATGACGCCGACTTTCATGATCGGCAAAGACAAGATTTCCGTGCTTGGCGGCAAAGGCGGAAGTCGCATCATTACGCTCGTATTGCTGGGCATGCTGGGCATCGAACAAGGACAGGGTTCTGCGCAGATCGTAGCGTTACCCCGGTATCATCACCAATACCTTCCCGACACGATATTCATGGAGCCGAATGCGGTAACACCGGAATCGGCGATCGCACTGGAAGCGATGGGTTACCGGATCGATCAGAGCAAGACGATGGGAACCCAATTCCTTCATTCGGTAGATTGGAATCTGAATACCAATACGCTGGAAGGCGGCGCCGATCCGCGGAATGCAGTCGGCTCTGCGATTGTCGTACCGAAAAAGGCAGCGAAAAAATAGCGTACTTGGTGCTGTAAATATTTATTTTTTCACCCATGCAGAATAGATTTTTTAAAGAGCATCTATGTCATCCGAAGAAACGAAAAAACACTGGATTGCGATTGCCCCGAGCTTGCTTACCGGTTTGGCTGCTTTGATTGCCGCCTTGACTACCGTTTACATCAATGTGCGCAACGACAAGACGGCACCGGCGATATCGACCCCTGCGGCTTCCGTTGCAGCTACGCCTGCGCCTGTTGCTGAAACCGTTGCATCGGCGATAAAACCATCGTCGCCGCAAACAAAAATAGTGGGTATCCAGCTGGAACGTTTGCGTGTCGACAATGATGGCAGCATGGGAACTACCGACTGGACTTTCGATGTGCAGAATGGCGAGCGATCGTTGTTTTCCGTCCCGTTCAAGGCACTGGCCGACAACGCCGGCGACAATATCGTAGTGCCGAAGGACGCCAGCCTTGCCCGCGCAAAAGTGACTGCGACGACGGGCGGCACGCAGGAAATTATCGTACGCGGCTGGAAACAGACTTGGTCCGGAAAGGCCAAAACTCCCGACGTGATTGGACATGCAAAATTGAATGCCGATGATGAAAGCCTGGTAATAGAAGTGAAATCCGAAAAAGTCGGCGGACCAGCCTTTGTTCTTTATTTCAATACTCGCGTTATTCAAAAGTAACCGGATAACCACATGAAACTCTGGTCAATTTTAGGCAACTCGCAAAAACTCGACGGCGGCGCCATGTTCGGCAACGTGCCGAAAGCTATGTGGGAAAAGTGGATCGCTCCCGATTCCGAAAATCGCATTCCGCTTGCCTGCCGCGCATTGCTCGCGGACGGCTTGAATGGCAAGCGCGTATTGTTCGAAACAGGTATCGGTGCATTCTTCGAGCCGAAAATGCGCGAACGCTTTGGCGTGCAGGAAGCCGAGCATGTGTTGCTGCATTCGCTGCACGTCGCCGGTTTTTCGGATAGCGATATCGATGTGGTCGTACTCTCGCATCTGCATTTCGATCATGCGGGCGGATTATTGAGCCCATGGCAGGCAGATAAACCGCCAAGCCTGTTATTCCCGAATGCGACCTTCGTTGTCAGCAAGGAATGCTGGCTGCGCGCACAAAAGCCGCATCCGCGTGATCGCGCCAGTTTCATTCCCGAACTCATGCCCTTGCTGGAACAAAGCGGGCGTCTGGAAATCGTCGAAGGCGAATACTCGAAAGCACTCGGACAATCGGTTCGCTTCCATTACAGCCAGGGACATACGCCGGGCTTGATGCTGGCCGAAATTGTCGGTGGCGATGGAAACAACGGCGTGGTGTTTTGCGCCGACCTGATCCCGGGACGTCCATGGGTGCATTTGCCGGTCACGATGGGTTACGACCGTTTCCCGGAAATCCTGATCGACGAGAAAAAAACGTTTCTGCAGGATAAATTATCGCGCGGGGTACGGTTGTTTTTTACCCACGATGTCGATTGTGCGATGGCAAAAGTTTTCTGCGACGAGAAAGGGCGTTTTTCCACCCAGGATGAAAATGAGTCGTTGATCGCGTATGAACTTGATTGATATGAAAGGATTGTCGATGACCCGGAAATTATTTGGCATGGCCTGCCTGTTTTTCTTCGCAAGCGTGACGCAAGCAAAAACCTATGGCGCCGATATGCCGAAAGGCAAAGTGGTGGATATCGCCACGGCTTCGCAAAATGTTTCGGCCTATGCCGGAAAACCCGCGAAATTCGGTGGACGCATTACCCAGGTTTGCCAGATGGAAGGTTGCTGGCTGATCATCGAATCAAACGCACAGGCGGCCCGCATCAAAATGAAAGGTCATGCTTTCGTGATCCCGAAAGACTCAAAGGGAGAGGTGGTCGTTTTTGGCGAGCTCAAGCAAGTCGAACTCAAGCCCGATGTGGCGAAACATCTGGCCGAAGACGCCGGTCAATCTGAACCGGTGGCGGCGCGCGAGCTGCAAATCACGGCGACTTCGATTTCAATTCAATAACGGAAAATTATGACAACTCTATTTTATGCGGGCCTTTGCGTATTGCTGCTGATGTTCTTGTCCTGGCGGGTCGTGCAACTGCGCCGCGTGCACAAAATCGGGATCGGCGATGGCGGCAATGCAGATTTACTGCAACGAATTCGCGTTCATGCAAACGCGGTTGAATACATGCCTATGCTTTTCCTGTTGCTTGGCGGCATGGAATTGAACGGTTATCCGCAATGGCTGATTCATGTACTTGGTGCGATTATTTTCGTATCGCGTTGCGTGCATGCCTGGGGCTTGAGCCACCGTACAGGCCCGTCAAAAGGACGTGTCAGCGGCATGTTGATGACGTATCTGCTGATGTTGAGCATGGCGGTGATTTCCATTTACGGTTATCTACAGGCGGCGTTTTTTACTGCTTCATACTGATATTTATCTGATGTATAAAAAAAGCCGGATTGCTCCGGCTTTTTTATTATGTGCCTGGATTTTTTACGCTGGTTTACAAGCAATATTAAAAGCATCCTCCGCGCTCGAATTGGGCTGGATGGGAGCTGCATTGGGCGGAAATTCGGTTTCGACGGGATCCGGAGCGAACTTGCCGTCGACACGAAGAAATTGTTCGACGGCTTTCAATAATTCAACAGTACGGGCTTCGCAATCGTATCGGTATTTTGCATTGACTTCTTTAAGCAAAGGTTTGCCTGCTTCGCTTATTTTTTTATTGGTCGGCGATTCTGGTGTAAAAACGATGCGTACATTCATCGTCACCGTTTTCCCGTCGCGCTGGATGGATTGGGTGTCGACCGATGCGGGTTCTTCGGGCGAACCTGGAAGCCGTTGCCAGGCTTCGGTTTTTCCGGAGGAACATCCATGGACGAAAACGAGACTGCATATCAAGCCAGCCAGGTAATGCCTTCGTTGCATGCCGCTCTCCTTATCCAGTCGTGCTGACGAGTATACACAGCAATAAAAAAAGCCGGATTGCTCCGGCTTTTTCATTTGTTGAATCGGGTGTTTCTTATGCTGCTTCGGCTTTGTCCACCGCCTTGCGCGGGCCATTCAACAACGCAAAGCGGACGTGTTCGATCACCAGGTCGATTTCGGCGGACGTAATGCCGAAGTGCGGGGTGAAGCGAAGCGAATTGACGCCGCCATGGATCACGCCGATACCGCGTTCACGCATGAATTCCTCGGTCGAGGCAACGCCATAGCACTTGAAGCTTGGGTCCAGCTCGCAGCTGAACAACAGGCCGGTGCCTTGCACTTTGGTGATCAGGCCGCCGAGTTCGTCTTTCAACTTGTTCAGTTTTTCCTGTACTTCCACACCCTTGTTGCGGATGTTGGCGCGAATTTCGGGCGTGAGTGAGGACAGCACCGTTGATGCGATGTCCATCGCACGTGGATTGCCGGTCATCGTGTTGCCGTAAATGCCTTTGCGGTACAGGCCGGCGGCACGTTCGTTGACGGCTAGGATCGACAACGGATATTGACCACCGTTCAATGCCTTCGAATAGGTTTCCATATCCGGCGCTTCCATGCCTTCGAAGCCTGGATAATCGATGATCGACAATACGCCATGAGCGCGCAGACCGGCCTGGATCGAATCAACCAGCAACAATGCGCCATGTGCTTTGGTCAGTTCGCGAGCTGCCGCGTAGAAAGCAGGTGGGACCGCACGGCCAGGGTCACCTTCACCCATCACTGGTTCGAGGAACATCGCTTCAATATGCCAACCCTTGGTTTCGGCATCTGCGAAAGCTTGTTTCAGTGCTTCAATCGAATACGGCTCGATCGTGATCAAGGAGTCTTCGTTGCGGAAACTGGCCAAGTGTTGTTCGTAAGCTTTGCGGCTTGAATCCGAATAAATCGCCGGGCGTTCGGTACGGCCATGGAAAGCGCCTTTTACTGCAATGCGCTTGATGGTACGGCCGGCATGCGCACCGCCGGCATCGGTCATGGTTTTTGCATTGACGTCGGCGATACGGCAGGCCAGCGAAACCGATTCGGAACCGGAATTCAGCGCCAGGAATTTTACGTAAGGGCAAACACCGCCACGGCTATGGCCGATTTCCTTGCGCAGTGCGCGGGCAACGCGCAGGTGCGACAGGCTTGGGGACATCACGTTGGCCATCACTTGTGGCTTGCTCATCGTGTCGATCACATTGGCAGGCGTGTGACCAAAACCGAGCATGCCGTAGCCGCCGGAATCGTGCAGCACACGGCCTTTCAGGGTAATGATCCATGGGCCACGGGCAGTCAATGCGACATAAGGATTGACTGCATCTTCGGCGTAAAAATTGACGAAGCCCGATTGGGTGGCATCGATTTGTGCTTGTTCATCGGCATCGAGCAAATCGGCAAATTCCGATTGCAGGCCGGCAAAGATTTCCACTGCAGCCTGCGCAGCTTCGGTAATTTCCGGGAATTGCGCGCTGAGGCGCAGCAGGGTGGCATCATCCAGGCCGTTAGTGCGAACCGCACCGCCACGTGCGCGTAATGGTTTGAGAATATCAATAACGGTCATAAGCTACTCCTGCTGCGACGAATGGATTTTCTCGAAAACGAAAAATGCGCAGGGGGTTCCCCGCGCACAGTTATCAAGAAAATCAATGATTAAGAGGGCATTTTAGCATGCCAAAATGGCCGATATAACCCCCTGAAAAGCCACAAAACTGGGGCTTTGCCCGGCTAGTCGCTACAATGCGAGGCCCAAACGAGACCCCAGATGAAGAAATCCGATTTCCATTTCGACCTGCCGCCGGAGCTGATTGCCCAATCACCGCTTCCGGAGCGCTCCGCCAGCCGTCTGCTGGTGGTTCCCAACGACCAGGCCGACTTCATCGATAAAACCGTCCGGGAGTTGCCGGATTTCCTGCGTTCGGGCGATTTGCTGATATTCAACGATACCCGGGTGATTCCGGCGCGTTTGTACGGCCAAAAAGAGTCCGGCGGTCGCGTGGAAATTCTGCTCGAGCGCATCACCAGCGCCCATGAAGTCAGGGCGCAAGTCGGAGCCAGCAAATCTCCCAAACCGGATTCGAAAATCCGTCTGGACGAAGGCACTGAAATTACAGTGCTGGGTCGCGAAGGCGAATTCTACCGGCTGCGTTTCGAAACCAATGAGCCGCTCGAAAAAGTATTGTTGCGGGCAGGGCGGATGCCGTTACCGCCGTATATTCAGCGCGATGCCGACATCACCGACGACGTGCGTTATCAAACCGTCTTTGCCAAACAGCCAGGGGCGGTTGCCGCACCTACGGCAGGTCTGCATTTCGATAATGAGCTGCTGGCGAACATGAAAGAGATGGGCGTGGAGTTCGGTCATATCACGCTGCATGTCGGTGCGGGAACGTTTCAACCGATGCGGACCGAAACTATCCAGGAGCACACCATGCACCGTGAATGGTTGAACGTCGGCGCAGAATTATGCGGCCAGATCGCGAAGACAAGGCTGCGCGGCGGACGCGTAATTGCAGTCGGCACGACCGTGGTACGCGCGCTGGAAACCGCGTATCGCGATGGTGAAGTCAGGCCTTATGCAGACGATACCCAAATATTTATTTTCCCCGGTGTCCATGTGAAATCGGTCGATGCGATGATCACCAATTTCCATCTGCCGGAAAGCACGCTGATGATGCTGGTGTCGGCCTTCTGCGGACGCGAGCGTATCTTGTCGGCGTATCAACACGCGATCGAAAAACGCTACCGGTTTTTTTCCTATGGCGATGCGATGTTGCTGTATCCACAAAAACAATAAATCAAGAGATCGACATGAGTCGCATGCGTTTTGAAAAATTTGCCGCCAGCGGAAAAGCCAGACGTGGTCGTTT
>UEXZ01000024.1_pt1 | contig 8254 bp, 9 predicted proteins | sample 4301071 | NCBI WGS metagenome assembly UEXZ01 (sample SAMEA4773183, study PRJEB27434) | metagenome | biome: 2259; feature: agricultural soil; material: soil | place: USA | collected 2014-09 | depth 0.25 m
CGGTGCTCGTAAAATTCTTTTTCCTCGACTTCTGCCGCTTCGCGAATTCTACGTTTAACGGCCGCATTTGAAATCGCAACGAAGCGCCAAGGCTGTTGATTGGCACCGCTTGGCGCCGTTGCTGCCGTTCTGATACAGGCTTCGATCACTTCGCGCGACACGGCCTTCGGTGAAAAATGCCTTACCGTGCGACGAGTGGCCATTTCGTCGGCAAACATTCTGGCACGAGCGAGTCGTTCGCCATCGAGTGTGCCGTACGGTGGTAATAAAATAGTTTTCAGCTTTTCCATTGCCACAGCATAGCCTACTTCGCCTGAACCAGGATTGGTTTCAAGAACCGATTCGAGGCATCAACCCAGGTCGACCATGGTCTTGAATCCACCCCAAAACATGCGTTTAAGGTCAAAGGGCATTTTTTTCGGATCCATCATGTGCGCGAGCCGTGGGTCGCTCATCACTTTTTTATTGATCCGGTTACGGTCCGCTTTCGTTTTGTAAATGATGAAAGAAAAGACTACGGTTTCGTCTTTCTGTAATTTCACGCTTTGCGGGAATGACGTGTACTTGCCGGGCTTCACATCGTCGGCAATGCACTCCTTGTAATCGATTGCGCCATGTTCGCGCCAGACCTTGCCGGCCAGCTTGGCCAGCTTCCGGTACTCAGCCATTTTTTTGGTCTTGACTGGCAACACAAAACCGTCAACGTAACTCATACGTACTCCTGTTCTTGTGGTAGCGGGAAGAATAGCGTCCGCCAATTTACCGGCATGGTCAAGTGGTCGGCACCCGGTTACTTGCATGCCAACGGGCCCTACTCAATGTGCGCCAACGCACGGATGTTTTCTCGAGCACGGCTTAGCCTGCGAATGTTGGCTAGACAGAGGATTTGCATATGTCATTCGCACTTTACATATTCGGAATTTTGGTAGTACTGGCAGGCGCCATTTACGGGGCCGTGCTGTTGAACGTGCCACAGCAATGGATCGTGGTCGGTTCAATCATCATTGCAGGCTTGGGAATTCTTTCGGCCGTTATACATACGCGTTCGCGTGACAAGGCCCAATAATTTTCCCGGCTTCATCGATCAGGCCAGGCTAAGAAGCCAATCCATCGCCTCTGACTCGGAACTAAAAACGCCGGCTGTCATGCCGAAATTCGCTGCAGCCACAATACCGAATTTTTCCGGGTCGATAAAAGCGGCCGGCACCGCCACGGCTATTTTCAAGCTGCCTTGGGAAGCTGCGACCCATTCGCGTACCATCCAGTGGCGTTCGCTCAAACTAGGCGACTGAAAGCCGGTAAGCTCATCACATACGATGAGAATTTTTTTCAGGCCAAGTTCTCTGGCTTTCACGATCGCCTCGGATATCAGCGCGACCGTCTGTTGGAAACGCAAGGAACCAGCGGGTCGAAAGATACCGACTCCGTCGATTTGCTCGAGTTGATTCGAATCACTCATATCTAATGATGTGCGAACTGAACAGGCACGTGCAAGCGATTATTCGATTCAATCACGTTCGGCGGCTTCTTCGCGGCCTTGTTGACGGATGATGGCTTCTTGCCTGGCGTCCTCGATCGACATCATGACGGCATCAAGGTCAGCCGTGTGCTCGTCGAATACAAACTTGCCACTCAATACAGTATCGGCTTGCAGCTCGCCTTTCTCGTACAAGGCCCACATTTCTTCGCCGTAATGAGTCCACAAGAGACCCGGTGCAAAGCGACCCAGGCTGTCACGCAAATTATGCACGTCACGCAACAGCATCTCGCGTGCCGCATTATTTCCCGTCGCACTCACGACTTGCGGAAAATCGATGATCACCGGACCAAATGGCGCCACCAATACATTGTATTCGGACAGATCGCCGTGAATCATTCCGATGCAGAGCATGCGGACGACATCACCCATCAGTTCGCCATGGAACCAGATCGCCTCTTCTTCGGTGAGTTGCACTTCGCCAAGCCTTGGCGCACTGTGCCCCGCCTCATCGGTCACCAATTCCATCAGCAATACACCATGGAAGTAGCCACTAGGCTTGGGTACGCACACGCCGGCCTCCACCAATTTATAAAGTGCATCGACCTCGGTATTTTTCCAGGCGATTTCCTGTTCTTTGCGGCCAAATTTGGTGGCTTTACTGATTGCACGTGCCTGACGACTGCCACGCACTTTGCGTCCTTCCTGATATTGCACGCGCGCCTGGAAGCTGCGCTGCGCCATATCCTTGTAGACCTTTGCACAAAGAATTTCGTCGCCTGATCGGACAACATACACCGACGCTTCCTTGCCGCTTTTGAGCGGCCGCATCACTTCGTCGATTACACCATCATCAATGAGGGCTTGCAGGCCCTTCGGGGTTTTCATTTGGCACGCAATATCAATTAGACAGGACGCCATTATCGGCTAAATCTGCAGCGCTCGCTAAAAACTTCGGGAAGCCACGCAAAACAAGACATCCCGGTTCATACTCGCTTGGCGATATCGGATAAATAAATGATACTGCTCTCCGGACTAGTATCTTGAGAACGCCCGAGGAATACGGAAAATTTCCGAAAACTCTGGCTCGCGCTATGTTCGTTAGAACACTTACCAGCACATATTTCCCGACAATGTGTAGGTAGTGTTAACCGATGCGAATTACTTTCCGCGAAAGTTGCTGTGGTTAAGGTACGACAGCGTACCGTGGCTTAACACGCCAACCTTGGCGTTTGGAGTGACAACATGAAACGTATCGCAATCAGTATGCTTGCTTTGGCCATTACCGCTGCTGCGGGCGGTGCCCTTGCTGCCCCACAGGATGGTCGCAACAGTTCCCGCGACAACAATAACAATTACGATGATCGTTATGACGATCGTTACGAAAACCGCAGAGTCAGCAACCGTCGCAACGATCTTGCCCAGGTGATTCGCGTAGAACGCGTGAACAACAACTATGGCGCGTATCAACGCCAGGAATGCTGGAACGAACAATCCCATAATTACGACGGTGGCTACTACCGTGACGATTCCGGCCGCCTGTATCGTGGCGACGATCGCAATAGCAAGACCGGCATAGTCGTAGGCGCAATCGTGGGCGGCGCGCTCGGAAACCAGGTCGGCAATGGTGACGGTCGCAAGGCAGCTACCATTGCAGGCGCAGTAATTGGCGGCGTCATCGGCAACAATGTCGCACGCGACAATAACCAATACGAGTATCGCGATGACTCGGGCAATACCATCCGTCGCTGCCGTACTGTTTATGACAACAACAATAACAGCGGCTACGGCAATTACGAGTCTTACAAAGTTACTTATCGTTACGCAGGTCAGACATACACGTCGATGACAGATTATCGTCCGGGCCGCACCATTCGCGTCACCGTGAATGTACGCTTGCAGGAAGACAATGTCCGCTACGGCGGTCGCTGAGTTGATTCGACAGTAGACAGTAAAATTAAAGGGCCCCTTCATGGGCCCTTTTTTTATTGGGGAAAATTCAGCAAGGATACGGGTAGATAAACCTGACTACAGCTTCAGCTTGCTGTCGGGAATATTAATAAGATGGCCAAAAATTATCATTTTATAGATTTCGTTAAGGCTAAACGGCGTACGGTATTTATGCGTCCAATACTGGGGCGTTATGGAGAATACACATGAAACGTATTGCTATTAGTATGCTTGCATTGGCAATGGCTGCTACCGGTGGCGCTGCCATGTCACAGCAGGGTTATCGTTACGACGATAATCGTTTTGATGCCACGAGGAATGACATCGCACAAGTAATTCGTGTCGAACGCGTCAGTGGTACACGTAGTTATGAACGCCAGGAATGCTGGAACGAGCAAACACGTAATTATGACGACGGTTACTACCGTGATGATTCCGGTCGTTTGTATCGTCGTAACAGCAACACTGCAGGTGGCGCAGTAATTGGTGCCATTGTTGGTGGTGCATTGGGTAATCAGGTTGGCAAAGGCGATGGCCGAAAAGCCGCTACGGTCGCAGGTGCAGTGATCGGCGCAAAAGTCGGCAGCGATATCGCACGAGACAATCAGGACTACCAATACCGTGATGACAGCGGTTACATCCGTCGTTGCCGCACCGTGTACGGCGGTGACTACGACAATAGTTACTACGGTAATCCCCGCTATGACTCGTATCGCGTTACCTACCGTTATGCCGGTCAGATATATACCCACCATGGCTGATCGACATCCGGGCCGTACCATCCGTGTTGTAGTCGAGGTACGTCCACGGGATTCCACGATTTACTACGGTAATCGCTAAACGGAATTGACACTGGAATAAAAAGGGCCCGCTTGGGCCCTTTTTTTGCGTCACTTTATTTTTGCACCACGCAATTTCGTCCGTTCTGTTTTGCTTCGGCCAAGGCACTGTGTGTACGCTTCAACAGCGCATCGATGCTTTCATGGCCGGCATTCCATTCGCATACACCCAGACTTATCGTAACCCGCGGTGCATTTGTCAATTTGTCCATCTCGGTGACTTCTATCGAACGGCGCAAGCGTTCGGCGACGTCAACGGCAGGACGCCTGGGAGAACCGGGCAAAACGACCAGAAACTCCTTGCCTCCGAGACGGCCTACCCGATCACCTCGTCGCAGCGCCTGATTGGAAACATCCGCAACAGCCTTGATTACCAAATCGCCGCCGTCATGGCCATTTTTATCGTTGATCTGTTTGAAGTTATCGATATCAAATGTAATCACGCTCAGCGGTTGCTCTTCTTCATAGGCATTCTTGGCCTGATCGCCGAGGAAAGTGAGGATGTGCTGGCGATTGGGCAACTTGGTTAATTCATCGGTCATCGAGAGAATGCGAACGCGTCGTTTTTTATAGAATTGCCACATGCTCAGAATTACCAGCAAAGCAATCAGTACCGACCCCAACGTGACGACCTGCCAAAATAAGTTGCGTTGCTTTTTTTCACCAAGGTCCGCTTCGATACGGCGTTTGTTTTCTGCCAGCACTACCTTGTTTTCCAGTACGGCGCGTTCACGATCAAATTTCACAGCCTGATCTTCAAGCAAGCGTTTATCCAGTAGCCGCTGCACCATCCGCAACGCGTTACCCGCTTCATAGGCATTTCGAAAATCTCCGAGCCGGGAAAAATTGCGGACTCGCAATTCGTGAAAATCAACTAGAGCACGGAGATTTATTTCGGAGAGAAATTCCCTATCACCCGCTTTTTCCGCAATGGCAAGACCGGACAAGTAAGCCGCCGAAGCCGATTCCGAATCGCCGAGCTTTGTCTGGGCATTGCCTTCACAAAGCAGTAATCTCGACTCCGTTTTAACATCGTTTGCCGCACGCGCAAGAACAAGACCCTGTTCCGCAATAACCAGGGCAGCCGCTGGATCGAATGAAACAGTCGTCATGCACAGACGCGTTTGTGCGTCGCGATTCAATGCTGCATCTTCAGTCTTCTGCAGCTCAGGCAACGCACGCCTGATTATCTCGGCAGCCGCTTTCGGATCTTTATTTTCGATTTCGCTCGCTTGTGCCAGCAATTCCCGCGGGTTGGTAATGTATTGATCTTGCGCCGCAATATCGGCCTGTGCAGACAAGGCCAGAGTCACCACGAGCATTCTCAGGAATGGGCGCATGCTTTAGCTTAACAAATTACCGCCGCAAAGCCAGTCTCTACGGATAAAGTCATGCATTCCGCAGGACTGCATGACTTATCGATTTGCATTAGCGTGGGCCGGAAACTCGTGTGTAGATCGAGGTTACCGGACCAACCGAACCAACAGCGGTGGTTACTCTCAAGCTATTGCCACTACAAACATAAGTACTGCTATAGGGCGTCAAGGGGCTTACGGGCATTGGCGTGGTGATCGTCCGCCCGTGTATGGTTGTCGTCACCGTACCGCTTGCGGCACCAGCATCGGGACACATATTGAATTGACCATGGGTAGCCGACCAGCGGCCACTCACTTGTCCTGCAAGTTGCGCGGTGCCCGTCGCCGTCGAACCGGGTGTGGTCATCCTGCCTCGCGCCGATACATGCGATTGACCTGTCATGAAGGTGCGATCTTCATTCAGCGTCAAGGTATTGCCTTCCGTCGATGCTTCGGTGACGCGGAAATTGGGCAGATGTTCACGCGCCCAAACCTGCATGCCGTCGACGGTCATTTGCCAGGTCCCTATCATGCAACGATCAATCTCGCGGCTTGCCATGCATTCCTGGCAACCGGCTTCGCGTGTACCGGTGATCTGCAAAGTCACCAATGTCGATGCAGCAGCCATGCCCGCAAAACGGAATTCACGTACGGTCCCATCCATTGCGTCGATAGTGGCCGGAAAGTCTGCCCAGGTTTCCGAGCCGCCCGCTTTCACGGCATGAAATCTTCTTGGTCTCGGGTCCACGCGCCAACGTCCGCATCGAAAAGTGACATTAGCGCGCTTCAAAACGAACGGAGATAAATCTACCCTCTGCGTACGCGTATTTTCCCAATTATAGGTATCGCCAGTTTGTGGCGTGGACCCAATCGAACCACCGCGGCCATCGCGAATGCGCTGGTCAAGGTAGTCCTTTGCAAAACGCAGCCATTGATCTGCCGGCAATGCGGCCGTCATTGCGGCCCGTTGTGCCGATTCGTTCGCACTTGAGGCCATTGCGTGAAGAAACGGCATTACGCTTTCGCGACCACGTGCACCACCCATCCAGGCAAAGAATACATAGGCATCGTATGACATACGGTTCAGCGCTTTTCTTGGCGAGTCTCGATCGAAAACACTTACTCGGTCGGTCATATAACGTGGCGGAGAAACGGCCACGGTTGAAAACCAGTCAGCCGAACCTTCCTGCCACCAGGTTCCACCACCGGCTGCACCCAACGTGGCCGCCGAGTTCAACTGTGCCGTTGTGAGACTCGAACGCTGCACGCAATGGAACAATTCATGCGACACAACCGCTGCACCATAGCTTGCGGTTGCACCGGCACCCAGCAGCCAAATCGTGATGTGGCATTCGCCACCGGGCGAAAAGTTTGTCCACGCTGCGATATCACCGAAGTTCTCGCTGCCCACACCTGGAGCATAACCATCGACCAGCAAGATGGTGACATCGGAGATACGAAAACTCCCGAGCGATGTCATTGCGGCTGCTGAAGCATCTATGCCCTGCTTGAAGGCACGCATTGCGCCGGGCCGTGCCGCCCAATCGGAGACTAGATGCTGCACGATTCGAATATGCGTCGTACCCGCATCTGACGCAACCGGAGTACGTCCCGTCTCGACACAAAGAAAGCCACTCTCGCTAGCCAATCTCGCATCGAACTTGGCCAGGTAATGCGGATCATTGCAATCACCGAATTCGGAAGCTTCCGCTGCACCGGGAATGATTGAACCGATAGTCATCAACAACAAAAGGAAACCACTCCGCAAAGACAAAATTTGCATATCGATCCTATTTTCTGATTGCAATAAAAAAACCTATATCACCAGAAACGCTTTGCGACCATGGCGAAGGCCAAGATAACCAACCGTAACCTGAATGCCAATCGATCGGGATTGCCCCTAATAGCTGAAACTCGAGGAATACGCCAACGAAGGATGGGGTAAACTGGCGACCCTTCGACGCTGCGAACTTCAGGCAATACCCAATGGCACCCAAAGCAACCGTTTACAAAGCCGAGCTGCAAGTCAGCGATATGGACCGCCATTATTACGCCCTGCACAACCTGACACTGGCACAACACCCATCGGAAACAGATCTGCGCCTGATGGCCAGATTGATCACGTTCGCATTGCTGGCCGAAGAACGTCTGGAATTCGGACGCGGACTCAGCAGCGACGAAGATCCGGATTTATGGCGGCGCGATTACACCGGCGATATCGAACAATGGATCGATCTTGGCCAACCGGATGAATCCCGTATTCGCAAAGCCTGCGGCCGTGCACAGCAAGTCGTGATCGTTACCTATAACGGCAATGCTTCCGACATTTGGTGGAGCAAAAATTCGGCGTCGCTGGCGCGACTGAAAAATCTTACCGTGATCGATATTGATGGGGCATCGGTCGATGCCGCCACAAAGCTTCTGCAGCGCGGCATGCGATTGACCGCGATGATCCAGGACGGCGAATGCCAGTTAATGAGCGATGAAACCAATGTTGCTTTCAGGCCGACAACGCGGATGCAGCCAGCGGCTTAATTTGTAGCCGGAATTTTCAGCAAATCCCTGGCCACCGCTTCGGCAATCTTTATTCCATCGACCGCGGCAGACAGGATACCGCCGGCATAACCGGCGCC